>Ga0310691_10001975_pt1 | contig 29223 bp, 23 predicted proteins | sample 176DNAGHGlowgp2_FD_203887 | JGI IMG/M metagenome (GOLD analysis project Ga0310691, IMG submission 203887) | Sheep rumen microbial communities from Palmerston North, Manawatu-Wanganui, New Zealand - 1766 DNA GHGlow gp2 (v2) (version 2) | ecosystem: Host-associated > Mammals > Digestive system >... | reverse complement strand
AATAGACAATTGATAATTATAATAAAGCAATGAGCAAGCAATTAGACAAGATCAAGCAACTCATCGAGAAGCGCGAACAGGCCCGTCTCGGTGGTGGTGAGAAAGCTATTCAGAAGCAGCACGACCGTGGCAAGTACACTGCCCGTGAGCGCATCGAGATGCTGCTCGACGAGGGTTCGTTCGAGGAGTACGACATGTTCAAGGAGCACCGCTGTCATAACTTCGGCATGGAGAAGAAGCAGTTCCTCGGCGACGGCGTCGTAGCCGGAAGCGGTACCATCGACGGCCGCCTGGTGTTCGTCTTCGCACAGGACTTCACCGTTCATGCCGGTTCTCTCTCTGAGACCATGAGCCAGAAGATCTGCAAGGTGATGGATATGGCCATGAAGATGGGTGCCCCCGTCATTGGCATCAACGACTCGGGCGGTGCCCGTATCCAGGAGGGAATCAACGCCCTGGCAGGCTATGCAGAGATCTTCGAGCGTAACATCCTCGCATCGGGTGTCATTCCCCAGATCTCAGGTATCTTCGGCCCCTGCGCCGGTGGTGCCGTCTACTCCCCCGCCCTCACCGACTTCACGCTGATGATGGAGAACACCTCATACATGTTCCTCACTGGCCCGAAGGTGGTGAAGACCGTCACAGGCGAGGACATCGACCAGGAGCACCTCGGCGGTGCCTCTGTACATGCCACGAAGTCGGGTGTCACCCACTTCACCGCTGCTACTGAGGAGGAAGGTCTGCAGATGTTGAAGACCCTGCTGAGCTATATCCCCTCTAACAACATGGAGACCGCTCCCTTCAAGGCTACCAGCGACCCCATCAACCGCATGGAGGACAGCCTGAACGAGATTATCCCCGAGAACCCCAACGAGGCCTACGACATGTACAAGGTCATCGCTGCCATCACCGACGACGGTGAGTTCTTCGAGGTACAGCCTAAGTTTGCAAAGAACATCATCGTGGGCTTTGCCCGCTTCAACGGTCAGAGCGTAGGTATCGTGGCCAACCAGCCTACTTGCTATGCCGGTGTGCTCGACGTGAACGCTTCTCGTAAGGGTGCCCGTTTCGTCCGTTTCTGCGATGCCTTCAATATTCCTATTGTGTCGCTCGTCGACGTACCCGGATTCCTGCCCGGTACTGGTCAGGAGTACAACGCCGTCATCCTGCACGGTGCACAGCTGCTCTACGCCTACGGTGAGGCTACAGTGCCCAAGATCACCGTTACCCTGCGTAAGTCGTATGGCGGTTCGCACATCGTGATGGGTTCCAAGCAGCTCCACACCGACCTGAACTATGCATGGCCTTCTGCTGAGATCGCCGTGATGGGTGCCTCAGGTGCCGCTGCCGTGCTCTACGCCAAGGAAGCCAAGGCCAAGAAGGAGGCCGGTGAGGACGTGAAAGCCTTCATCGCTGAGAAGGAGGACGAGTACAACGAGCTCTTCGCCAATCCCTATCAGGCAGCCAAGTATGGCTACATCGATGATGTGATCGAGCCTCGCAACACTCGCTTCCGCATCTGCCGCGGTCTGGCCCAGCTCGCTACCAAGCGCGACTCTCTGCCCGCCAAGAAGCACGGTAACATCCCGATGTAATGTTTAATGTTTATTGTTTACAGTTTACAGAATGAACAACGAAGTATATGCAGCGATTGCCCTGGCGCTCCACGAGCACCTTGGCAACAACGTTCACGATGCAGAGCCGGGCATCATCACCATCAATGCCCATCCTACACAGTGGAACGGCTATGCACAGACATTCACACAACATCCCTAAACACTGTCGATTATGAAAGAATACAAGTATACCATCAACGGTAATAAGTATGAGGTAGTAGTCGGTGATATCACTGATAACATCGCCACGTTGACTGTCAACGGTGAAGAATACACGGTAGAAATGGAGAAGCAGCCTGAGCCCGAGAAGAAGAAGCCCGTGGTGAAGCCCGCTGCCGCTGCTGCCGACGACGATACCCCCAAGGCCGACAAGGCAGCCGTCAACAAGGCCAATGCCGTGAAGGCTCCGCTGCCCGGCGTCATCACCGACATCCTCGTGGCCGAGGGCGACGAGGTGAAGGCTGGCGACACCGTCATCGTGCTTGAGGCCATGAAGATGGCCAACAACCTGGCTGCCGAGAAAGACGGCAAGGTGACTGCCATCTGTGTGAAGATCGGTGAAAGTGTGATGGAAGACGATGCACTCGTAGTTATTGAATAACCCTATGAGAAAGGTCCTTATAACGATGGCCATGGTACTTGCTACCATGGCCATTTTTGCCCAACAATGGCCCGAGGCCAAGCCCGAGGCCAAGGCCGGCGCCCGCTGGTGGTGGCTCGGCTCAGCTGTCGACAAGGAGAATCTGCAATGGACGATGCAGCAGTACGCCAGCCACGGCATCGGTGCCCTGGAAATCACCCCCATCTACGGAGTGCAGGGCAATCAGGCGAACAACATCCCCTACCTCTCCGACCGTTGGATGGAGATGCTGCGCGAGGTTCAGTCCAACGGACGGCAGACAGGCCTCGAGATTGACATGTCCACCGGCACAGGCTGGCCCTTCGGCGGTCCGTGGGTGCCGCTGGAGGAGAGTGCCTGCAAGGCCGTATTCGTCGATACGACGTTCATCGGCGGCAGTGTACAAGGCCTCGACCTCTCCGCACCGGAAAAAGAACGGCCCTACTGCCGGCTTGACAAGGTGATGGCCTACTGGCAGGGACGGCCCTACGACGTAACCGCCTTCGTCAGCGACGGCCGACTCTCATGGTCGCCTGCTGAAGAACTGAAAGCCCGCATAGCCTCAGCTTCCGAGAAAACACTCCGCAAGACCCTGAAGCTTGAGCTGAAGGAGATACAGACCGCCCATTGGGAGGTTGTAGCCGTCTGGGTGCGCTATGGTGTGATGAAGGTCAAGAGAGCCGCCCCCGGCGGCGAGGGACTGGTCATCGACCACTTCGACAGACAGGCCGTCAGCCACTACCTCCAGCACATCGAAGAAGCCTTTGAACGTACTAACACCCCCTACCCCCACACGTTCTTCAACGACTCCTACGAGGTGGAGGCCGCCACATGGACCCCCACCCTCTTCCGCGAGTTCGAGAAGCGCCGCGGCTATCAGCTTGAACATTATCTGCGCCAGCTGCAGGACGGTGATGCCAGGATTGTCAGCGACTATCGCGAGACCCTCGGCGACCTGCTCCTCGAGAACTTCACTAACCAGTGGACCGCTTGGGCTCACAGCCACGGAGCCATCACCCGCAACCAGGCTCACGGTTCTCCCGCCAACCTCATCGACTGCTACGCCGCTGTCGACATCCCCGAGATTGAAGGTTTCGGTCTCTCAGACTTCGGCATCAAGGGACTCCGTCAGGATCCCGGCAAGACCCGCAAGAACGACTCCGACTTCTCCATGCTGAAATATGCCCCGTCGGCAGCCCACGTCTGCGGCAAACCCTTCACGTCGAGCGAGACCTTCACCTGGCTCACGGAACACTTCCGCACATCGCTTTCCCAGATGAAGCCCGACATCGACCTGATGTTCTGTGCCGGTGTGAACCACATGTTCTTCCACGGCACCTGCTACTCGCCGAAGGACGACCCCTGGCCAGGATGGAAGTTCTACGCCTCTATCGACATGAGTCCGACAAACAGCATCTGGCGCGACGCCCCCTACTTCATGCAGTACGTTGAACGTTGCCAGAGTTTTTTGCAGTGGGGACAGCCCGACAACGACTTCCTCGTGCTGCTGCCTGTCCGCGACATGTGGCAACAACAGACCGACAAACTCCTGATGCAGTTCTCCATCCACAAGATGGGACAGCTCGCTCCCGAGTTCATCAAGACCATCCTCGATATCGACCGTGCAGGCTTCGACTGCGACTACATCAGCGAGCGGCTGCTTATGGGTGTCACCCTCAAGGACGGCCTGCTTCAGACAGCCGGCGGCACATGCTACCGAGGGCTCATCATCCCTGGCAGTGGACGGATGGCTCCTGAGGTGAAGGCCCACGTTGAAGCCCTCAAGGCCCAGGGGGCACACATCTTTTATAATATAGATGCCGCACAGCTGCGCACCGCAGCACGGCCTGAGGCCATCAAGGCGGAATGCGGCCTGAAGGCCATCCGCCGACGCAACGACACCGGCCACCACTATTTCATGGCCAACCTCTCGCCCAACGACATCCACGACCGACTGCCGCTGGCCGTCAGCTTCCGCAGCGCCGCATGGTTTAATCCGCTGAACGGCGACATCACTCCTGCCCGAGTCATCGGCGACAGCATTGACATCTGCCTGCGTAGCGGTGAGTCGATGATTCTGCAAGTGTGGAATGATGTGTCGAAGAGTGAGGAGTGTGAAGTAAGGAGTGAGAATACTCCTGCCTCAGACATATCTCACTCCACACTCCCCACTCCACTCTCCACGAAAACCCTCGGCCCTTGGACCCTCTCGTTTACCGAAGAGGCTCCAAAAGTTGAGAAGACCTTCAACCTTGAGCACCCACAGACCTGGGAGACGCTCGATGACGACAGCGTCCGAGTGACGATGGGCACCGGTGTCTACACCACCCACGTCCGTATCCCGAAGGCCGAAGTCAAAAGCCTTTGGCAGATTGACCTCGGCGATGTGCGTGAGTCAGCCCGTGTCTATATCAACGGCCAGTTCATCGGCTGTGCCTGGAGCGTGCCCTTCGTGCTCGACTGCTGCAATGCTCTGAAGGCCGGCGACAACGAGATACGCATCGAGGTGACCAACCTGCCCGCCAACCGCATCGCCGACCTTGACCGTCGGGGCGTGAAGTGGCGCAAGATGGAGGAGATCAACGTGGTGGATATCAATTACAAGCGTACGCTCTACGACCAGTGGGAGCCTGTGCCCAGCGGCCTGAACTCTGAAGTCCGCCTCATCCGCAAGAACTGATATACTACACAAGTGTTCCCGTCAGGTATTAAGTAAGGTGACTCTTAATACCTGACGGGAAACTTTACTATGATGCCGATGGCGTCCTCGCCAATCATTCTATTTCTCAAATTCCATTTCACCAGAATACGAGATTCGGTCACGCTGTCGAGCCTGCACATCTATCTGAGAGCTGCCATTTTCCCACACGTCAATCGTATAAAGATAGGTATCCTCCTCGTTCTTCACGCCGATTTCTATACGTCGTAGTCCTTTCTTTGTCTGCGACTCCTGATAGCTGCCGATACGCTCAGAGAAGTTCAGTCCCTTTCCTCCGCCGTAAGGCACCTGATAAGCGCGTCCGATGTATGGCAGGTAAGAAATCAGAGAGTCGTTTCTTACCTCCACAGCATAGCTGGCCGACACACTCTTCGAGCTACCCTTCATCGGATACATACGGTTAATACCTATCTTGTATTGTCTTTCGGTCAGCGCTATCTTCACTTTGGCCGCCTGCTCGGCAGCCCTCGCGGCCCTTTCTTCTGCAGTTGCACATCCACTCAGCATCACCAATGCCAGGAGTGAGAACACTACTGTAAGTAAACTTTTCTCTAGCTTAAAGGAAGTAATTCTTCCTGATTCAATCCGATGTCTCATAAGCATAATTCTATTTGATGCCACAAAGATAGCATTTTTTTCAATAACGACAAGGTTTTATTAACTAATCTTCGCGTTTCGCTAATCATATTAGTGATTGAAGGGCATTATGTACAAAGCAAAATGCGATAAAGTATATCTTGCCATAGAACTTTTCCATCTGTCTCGCGAGCCAACATAGGATTTCGCCTTGCCATTGTCATCAAAGAATTTGCTCAAAGGAATCAATATTTTGAAAGAACCTACACGATTTTAAACTATCTTATTAAATATCAATATATTAGATAAAATACAACTTACACAGAACATACATAAAATATTGTATTACAAAAAGACACATAAGTTTTATGTAGGTTCTTAGAAAAAGATTGGAACAAATTTCTTCATTTTTGTAACATCAGCACATCTATGTGCACCAGGAGTTTAGATAGACTAAAGTCGGACTTTAGTTAGGGTAAACTCCGACTTTAGTCTATCTAAACTCCTGAATTCTCTAGAGAATTTAAGAGAAAGGTGCCTGGTTACTTCCCGAAAGGTCTGGGTAAGAGAGAGATTTACTTAGCCCAAACATGTAGGAAGCAGTCCTTTTTTTCTTTGTTTTAACAAACTTAATGAAGAATTCTACTTCTACAATGCCGATCTGAACAGCAACGGAGAAGTTGATGCCGCTGACCTTGTGCTGCTGATCAACAGGGTGAAGTAAGAGCCTACAGAACTGAGTTGCTCAGCGGCGGGCGGAGGTATCACGGATGATGACCTTCTGGGGAACAATCTCACGGTATATCTTGCGGTCGCCGCCGATGTTCTTCAGCAGCAGGCGGCAGGCCGTCTGCCCCATGAGACGCGACTGATCCTCGATGGCCGAGAGCTTGGGAGTGACGTATTGGGCATGGACATCATCGGTAAAGCCGATGAGGGCGACATCTTCGGGGATGCGCAATCCCAACTGTTTGATGGCCGTGAAGGCGGCAAAGGTGATGATGTCGTTGAAGGCAAGGATGGCATCAGGACGATTGTCACGCTCCAGCAGACGGATAGCGGCATTGAGCGCCCAGTCATAGTCGATACGGTCACAGACAACCAGTTCACGTTCGATGGGGATATGGTTCTCACGCAAGGCCTCCAGATAGCCATGCTTACGGCGGCGCACCATGTCGAGATGGTTGGGGCCTCCGATGAAGGCGATGCGGCGGCTGCCGGTATCGATGAGGTGCTGCGTGGCCTCCTGAGCAGCCACGTCGCCATTGGCTGTGACGCAGGAGAACTTCTCCGGCAGACAGGTGCGGCCGAAGAATACCAGAGGTATGTCCATCTGCGAGATTTCCTCAAAGTGGCTGTAGTTGGTGGTGTTCTGCGACAGACAGGCGATGATGCCCTCTACATGCAGGCTGATGAAGTTGTCGATGACGCGCACCTCGGCCTCGCTCTGTTCGTGGGTGTTGGCACTGATAACGGAATAGCCACTCTTGGTAGCCTCCTCCTCGATGCCGTCGAGCACAGAGGCATAGTAGTGACTCACCAGATTGGGAACGACAACGCCAATCACCCGAGGGGCTTCCTTACGCAGACTTTGGGCAAAAGGATTGGGACGGTAGTTCAGCTTCTTAGCCAGCGCCTTCACCCGCTCTTGCATCTCCTGACCTATCTCTGGCGAGCTGCGCAGCGCTCTGCTGACGGTTGCAATACTTACGCCAAGTTCTTGGGCAAGGTCCTTCAATGATATACGATGTTTTCCGTTTGCCATGATTTTTGAGTATAGCTGATAATTCGCTGCAAAGATACATTAAATCTCTGAATATCGCAAACGTTTACGTGGGTTTTTTACTATATTTTTTTCTTTTACCCCCTAACTATCGCCACTTTTTCGTACCTTTGCACCAGCAAAACAAGAATGAGTAATGAATAGTTGATAATAAGTTAGTTAGAAAACAGCCAAGACTGTCGTGATGACACTCTTGGTTTTTTTGTTTTTATTACTCAGTCAATCTCCTCGTCGGCTTCATATCCGCCCATCTCACGGATGGCATTCTTCAGCATGGTATACTGCTGGTAGAGGTTGTTGACGGCCTCTTCGCCCTGGGTATAGTCGTACATCGGCGACTTGAGGAAGAAGCTGAGGAAGCGCTGTATGCCATATCGTCCGGCACGGGCAGCCAGATCGCTGAGCAGGCAAAGGTCGAGACAGAGAGGAGCGGCGAGGATGGAGTCTCGGCAGAGGAAGTTGATCTTGATCTGCATGGGATAGTTCAGCCAGCCGAAAATGTCGATGTTGTCCCAACCCTCCTTGTTGTCGTTACGTGGCGGATAATAGTTGATACGCACCTTATGGTAGTACTGCGTATCGTCCTCATTTCCATGACCATAGAGGTCGGGCTGCCAGTCGGGCTTGAGAATGGTCTCCAGGGTAGATAGCTTCGACACCTCTTTGGTGCGGAAGTTCTCTGGCTCATCGAGCACCAGACCGTCGCGGTTGCCGAGGATGTTGGTAGAGAACCAGCCGTTGAGTCCGAGGCAGCGGGTGCCGATGATAGGGGCAAATCCCGACTTGACGAGCGTCTGTCCGGTCTTGAAGTCCTTTCCGGCAATAGGCTGGCGCATCTTCTCGGCCAATTCCCACATAGCAGGGATGTCGACGGTGGTGTTGGGGGCGCCCATGATGAAAGGTGCACCCTCAGAGAGGGCGGCATAGGCATAGCACATAGAGGGTGCCACATGCTGACGGTCGTCGGCCTTCATGGCTGCCTCAAGATCCGACAGACGGTAGTGGACGGATTTCTCCACGGGGACATAGATTTCTGTTGAGGCAGCCCAAAGCACTACCAGACGGCTGCATCCCTTCTCCGAACGGAAGCGGCGTATATCTTCGCGCACCGACTCGACCATCTCCCAACGGTTCCCGCAATCCTTGATGTTGTCGCCGTCGAGGCGCTTGGCATAATTCTTGTCGAAGGCAGCCTTCATCGGAATGATCTGCTCCAGCTCATCGCGCACCGACTCGATGTCACGGTCACGAAGCACCTCGGCATACATGGCACTCTGGTAAGCGTTCTGGGGATAGACATCCCAACAGCCGAACACAATATCGTCGAGGCTGGCCAAAGGGACAATCTCACCATACTTCAGATATTGCTTCGACTCCCCGCGACCGACACGGATCTTGTCGTATTGGGTCATGGAACCCACGGGTTTCCCAAGACCTTTGCGGGCCATGAGCACACCTGTCATAAACGTAGTGGCAACGGCTCCGTTGCCGACAATCAGAATTCCCAGCTTTCCTTCTGCTGGCTTCACTTTTGACTGATTCATTTCCTTATCTTGCTTTTTTATTCTTTCTCTAACAATTCGTCCAGACTCCTGATGACACGATCTGCCGTCGCACCAAAGGGGCAATCCCCATTGTGAGAGGTAGGAGTCCAACCCTCTCCGCTGAGCCATACCGTGCGGCAACCAGCCTTATGGGCGGGGATGATGTCCTTCTCAAGACTGTCGCCCACCACCGACACCTCTTCTGCTTTCAGTCCGAGAGCCTCCACTCCCAAGAGGAAGATGCGAGGATCGGGCTTACGGATGCCGACAACCGCTGACTCTATGACAGTCTGAAAAAGGCCGTCGAAACCGAATTCGCCGAGCACAACGGAGATATTACCGTAGAAATTGCTCACCAGCACCATCGGAAGGTCTTGGTCTTTGAGAGACCGAAGGACTCTCCGGCTCTCAGCCGTTACGGTTCTGGTTCTCTCATAGAGGTCGTCGGCCACTGCCCGCCTGTCACTCTCACCATTCACTCCAAGGAACTCCATCTGCAGACGGATCTTCGTCTCCAATGTTGTTCGGAAGGTATCATCAGACTTGATGATGGGCTGACGCCCCAACATCCGCTCCGCATAGACATAGGCTTCACGGTATTGTGCCTCGGTGACGGGCACCCCATGGCGCTCATAGGCATGCCAGATGGCCATTCCCCAGTGCTGTCCGCCCGTATCGAGCGTGCCGCCGTAGTCGAAGATGTAGCCCCGTGTCATGACTTCAGATATTTGACAAACATGTCGTCGCACAGTCGTTCATGAGTACGGTGCATGTACATATACATTATATATAATATAGTCACTTCCACCAGCAGATAGACCCACGGGCAGTTGAGCAGGCAGGTCACATAGATGGTGATGGCGCGGACGTTGAACGTCAACATATTGGTGTACTTCATCAGCGGCAGACTGCCCTTACGGAAGTCATCACGGAAATCCTGAGGCATGTCGGCAGCATCAGGCCAGCGCGTCTTCACCTCACGGAAGAAAGCCTGGAACCGGGGTGTCCGCCGCTCCTGTCCCCGGCAATAGCCGGCATAGTTATAATGGAAGAGGCGGTCGAACCATTTCTCCTTGGGCAGGCTCTGGAACACCTGCATCTGCTGCGCACTGGTATCGAGTTCGCTACCCTCTTTGCCCAACAGAAAGTAAAGATGTATCTGACGGTAGTAATCGGCAAGGGAGCTCTGCGGCGCATGGCTCAGGAAACCAGCGACGGCGGCCAGAAGGAATCCCCAGAGGCCCCACTCCATCGTGGTGCCGGGAATGGTCTGGTGCCACAGTCTTACCACAATGCCAACATAGATGCAGAAGAACCAAATGTCGCCCGAGAAGCCGTCGAGCACCCGTCCAAGCAATGTCTTCTTGCCCGACAGACGAGCCATCTGCCCGTCGGTGGAGTCACAGAAGTTGGCCAGCATCAGCAAGACCACGCCATAGAGATTATGACGGAGATCTGTGAAATGGAACATCCACCCCGCAGCGCCGCCCAGGAAGAAGGAGACGATGGTGATGACATTCGGATGAATGCCAAGACGGTTCCATAGGAGGGCAAAGACCAGTCCAATGGGACGCGTGAACCATACATCAAGCCACTCCTCGGTATCTTCCGACTTGCATGAGACTTTCAGTAACTCCTTGAATGTTGCCATTTTTTATATATTACCATTTACCACTAACTCTGTGACGACGTCGGCAGCCTCCTCCCTGCAGCGGGAGAAGCTAGGCCAGTCGTTGAAATCGATCAGGCAAAACGAACCGTCGGCCCTGACGATAGCATCGCCACCATAGATACTGACACCTGTAGCAGCCGCCAGCCGCTCCACCTCCTGACGGAGGACTTCTTCGGAGAACGGATAATGACAAGCCACACCGTTGTGGCATTCGTTGCCGAATTTCGACTGCCCGTCGTCCGTGGGATAATAGTAACGGAAGAACCGTCCTTGTCCCACACCATAGAATTTCACGAGGTCACCCACCACATGGGCACTGACCACATAGTCCGTGATGCCTCGTCGCTGCATCGTTTTGACAGCCATAGCCAGCCCTTCCTTGTCAGCAACGTATACCACGTCACCGCTCTCCTGGGCGGCAGCATCGCCCCGTTTCAGCCAATAGCCGTCGGAGCCTTCTACAGGAGGAACCGGCGTACCGATACGCTCCATGGTGGCCTGAAGTCTGCTACGCTGACAGTTCTCAATACCTTCAGACGAGTTGACGACCTCCGCACCGACTGTCCTGAGCCACGCGAGAGTCTCTGGTCTGCGCCCCATCGTCAGGATGAGATCTGAAGACTCCGACAAGGTCAAGCCATCGAGATGGTCCTCACCAACGACGCGAACATCATTGCCTCGTCGCAGCAGCCGTTCGGTAACTGCCAGAAGTATCGCCCGGTCCTTGTCGATGGAGTTAGGCGAATACCGCTCTGCCCTTCCGATTGCCAGTACCTTCATCCTAAAACAAACGCCTCTGCCTTCCCAATATCACTGGCGTGATCGATATCAAGTATCTTAGAGAAAGGCCAGGCCTTCAACCGGAATCCGTCATGTAGCAGTGCCCGCTGGAAGTTCCGCATACGCATCTCCCCTCTCTCCACACACTTGTTAAGCGTTGTGAGAGAACGGGGTGTAAGGGCATATATGCCGCCACTGACATACTGGGGACGGTCACTCTGGTCGAGAAAGGCTGTTATCCAGCCAGCCTCGTCGGTCTCTATATAGAGAGGTTTCTCGTCGTCGATATAGTCTGTCACTCCCATCAGTCCATCGGTCTCGGAGTGTTCCAAGGCATCCTGAAAGCAAGAGACAAAACGGGAGAACTCCGACTCACGGAAGACGGTATCGACGGTAGTCAGCACAAAAGGACCGTCGTCAAGCCACCTGCTCAATTCCCACATGCTGTGCATAGAACTGGGCGTCGACTTCAAGACGATTCTCATAGGCACACTTGCTGTCTGCTTTAAGGTGGCAAGGTGAGCACTCACCTCCGGCATTCTGCTGTTGCAGATGACAGCCACCTCCGAAGCTCCCTGAGCCTCAAAGATTCTCAGTAGCCTGTCTACAAGTCTTTCACCGTTCACCTCTATCAGAGGTTTCGGTGTACTGATGCCTTCTTTTAGCAGCCGCGAACCATCGCCCGCGGCAATCACTGCGTACTTCATTCGGGTTCCCAAAATGGTGTTGCCTTGAAATAATTCGGCAAAAGTAATCAATTATCATGAGAAACCGAAAGATTTTAATAAATTTTATTGTTGTATAGACAATTTATCGACATCCACACCGCCAGAACCGGTTGTATGCTGGTTGAATCGGCGTACCGTTCCCCTCATGGTGATGTCCCCCGATCCCCTCAACTCACAATCCACCGAGCCACAGCCCTCGCTGAAGTCGGCATCGATATCGCCAGAGCCCCTGAGCGACAAAGAAGTATCATCAACCTTCAGCAAACCGAGATCCAAATCGCCTGAGCCGACCAAAGAGGCAGATACCTTCCGGGCCTCCAGACGAGAAACCTCCAAATCGCCAGAACCAACCAAGTCTACATGACAACGGTCACAAATCAGGTCATTGACCTGGACATCACCCGACCCCCGGAGTAGGATATCCATATTATCCGTGTCTATTCGTTGCCGGCTGATGAAATCGCCTGAACCGTTCAGACGGATACTGGTCAGATCAGGGGAAGTTACATAGACCACCAACCCATCGTCACTGGCAAACTGAACATTGAACAGCCCGAACTTCCCTTTATTGCGGATAACCAGAGTCTTGCCGTCCGTCTCCGTGACAATGTTTTCCACCTGGTCTTCCTGGCCCTTCACCTTCACCGAGAAGCTGTCAGCCTGTTCATAATAAACTGTGGGAGAACCACTTATCTCTACCTCCTCAAAGCCCTTCAAATGACGGTTCTCTGTCACGGAATGTGATCCAAACAAAGATTCCTTCTTCCAGGACACCTGGCACGACATCATGGTCAGTGACGCTGTCAACAGCATCAGACCGACAACTACTGCTTGTCTTTTACTCTTCATCTTTTTCCGTATTAAAGTTTCTTTTCTGCCTATTTGACGAGTCACAAAGGAGAAAAGTTGCAAGAGATCACAAAAAAAGTAGAATAACAGATTATAAAGGTATGTCTATCCAGAATGTAGACCCCTTGCCCAATTCCGACTCAACACCTATGGTACCACCTAAGCTCTGGACGTGGGACTTTGCTACGGAGAGACCGAGACCTGTTCCTGGAATATATTCGTCGAGTTTGATGAAACGCTCAAATATACGTTTTTGGTCAGCATCGGCAATACCTTTACCCGTATCCTTGACCCAGATATGTACATGGTTATCTTCTTTCAGATCATAGCCCAAAGTTATCTGCCCTTCGACAGTGAACTTCACGGCGTTCTGCACCAGATTGTCGAGAACTTCCATCAGTTTTTCTCTGTCGCTCTCAATCAACAACCGGTTCAGCTGGCACTGAAGCGTCATTGAAACATTGGTCGTCGGTTGGTAGGTATCGACCATCTGCTGGAGCAACTGATTGACATCAACCTTCGCCAGCAACAGGCTCTTCGCCCCTGCCTCGATTTTGGACATACTGACCAGACCGTCGATAATACGCAACAGTTTCTTGTTGTTCGATTGTATTTCTCCTATCAGTTGGTTGCGTTCTTCTTCACTCTGCACCAAGGGCAGCAAGTCAGAGAAACCAACAATGGCATTGAGTGGGGTACGTATCTCATGTCCCATATTGGCGAGGAAAGCGGTCTTCAGGCGGTCGCTCTCTTCGGCTTTGTTCCTTGCTGCCACTAGCGAAGTCTCCAGTTCTTTCCGTTCATCAATACGCTGAGAAGTACCGACAATCTTCGTAGGCTTTCCGTCGGGAGTACGATCAACAATCGTAGCATAGCTCTCTTCCCAATAAGAAGAGCCACCAACCTTGTTCACCACCTGATACTTTTCATGATACAGATCTGTACGCCCCTCACATATGTCGGCGAATGCCGTGTTCACATGATCGACATCTCCGGGGGCTAGCACTGAAAGAGTATCACTGTAGCTTTCACCAACATCTGGAACATAGTTGTTAATACCGTCACGATAGTCTTTCTCAAAAAGAAAAGAATTAGTTTCAAGATTGTAATTCCATACGGCTATCTTCATGGCTTTGAGAACGAAATCATACTCCAAGTTTCCCTTTCTGATCTTGTCGAGTTCCTCCAACTCCCCCTGCAATCGTTTCCCCATACGCCTCTGAATAAAGATAAAGGCTATCAGGAATAACAGAAGTAGCACACCCAGACCCCACATCAAGGAAATCCACAGGGTACTTTCAGTATGGACGTATAATAGCAAAGCGGTCATTAGCTACATATTTTGCGCAAAATTACGAATTTTATTTGAAACACATCATAAAACCATGACGAATTTTAGAAAAATCACTCTTTTTTGTTTGATTAACAGTCGAAAGCGGTGTTTTTTGGACAACTTATATTATCTTTGCAGGCAGAATTCCACACATTGCCCGTTGATATCGGGCATGCAAGAAACTCTATCAATGGAACAGAATTTTGAACTGATCGCCAAAACGTTTATGGGACTGGAACCTGTACTGGCGAAAGAGCTGACCCAACTGGGAGCTAAAGATGTAAAAATAGGTAGACGAATGGTTTCGTTTACAGGTGACAAAGAAATGATGTACCGTGCCAACTTCCAGTTGCACACCGCCATCAGAATTCTCAAGCCTATTCGTCATTTCGAGGCACAGAGCGCAGATGACGTCTACGAAGAAATCAAGATGATTGACTGGACAGAATATCTTGGAGACGACAAGACCTTTGCCGTCGACTCTGTTGTATTCTCCGAGGAGTTCCGTCACTCGAAGTTTGTTTCATATAAAGTGAAGGATGCCATCGTCGACCAGTTTCGAGAGAAGACAGGCAAACGGCCTAATATTTCCGTGGCCAATCCCGACCTTCGTCTGAACATGCACATCGCCGAGGACCAATGCACGCTGAGCCTTGACTCAAGCGGAGAATCGCTACACCGTCGCGGCTATCGCCAGGAGAGCGTCGACGCACCACTTAACGAAGTGCTGGCTGCAGGTATGATTCTCATGTCGGGATGGAATGGCGATACAGACTTTATTGATCCCATGTGCGGCTCCGGAACGCTGCTCATCGAAGCAGCACTGATCGCAAAGAACATGGCTCCCGGACTTTTCCGTAAGGAATATGCCTTTGAGAAATGGCCGGACTTCGATGCCGATCTCTTCGACGAAATCTATAACGACGAGAGTCAAGAGCGTGAGTTTAGTCACCATATTTACGGGTATGACATTGACATGAAGGCTGTCAATACGGCTTCAATGAATGTGAAGGCTGCTGGACTGAGTGATATTATCACCGTCAGGCAACAGGACTTCAAGGATTTCACACAACCTTCGAAAAAGAGCATCATCATTACCAATCCGCCTTATGGCGAACGTATCTCCACCCCAGACCTTCTGGGAACCTACAAAATGATCGGAGAGAGATTCAAGCACCAGTTCAAAGGCAATGACGCCTGGGTACTGAGCTATCGTGAGGAATGCTTCGACCAGATAGGTTTGAAGCCAAGTATCAAGATTCCACTCTACAATGGGTCACTGGAATGCGAGTTCAGGAAATACCAGATGTTCGACGGAAAACTGAAGGATTTCCGTCAGGACGGTGGTATCGTGAAGACAGAAGAGGAAAAGCGTCAGATGGCCGAGAAACACCGTTTCAAGAAAAATCGCGAGTTCAAGCAAAGACTGGAAGAAACGGAGCAGAACGAGGAAGGCGACATCCGTTCATTCACATTCCACCATCACGACCTGGAAAAGAAAGAACGCAGGGAAAGGCCTTTCCGTAAGAACGACAGTGAGCGTGAGGAGCGTGGCGATCGCAAAGGCGGCTACAAAGGCCGTGACAGCAAAGGTGGGCATGACCGTTTCGACCGTCATGCGAAGGGTCGTTCCTATGGCAGAGGCAAGGATTTCGGGAACAAAAGGAATTTCTCAAAAGGCCACACACATGATGATGACGAGATTGAAGATTAATTGGGCAGCACCCTTTGCAGTGTTCCTCATACTCATCGCATTTCCACTCAGTATGATAGCCCAGGACAAGCTTTTCACACTTGAAGAACTGAATTACGGCGGCATCCATTACCGGACGACACAGCCTCAGAGCCTTTGGCTCACCTGGTGGGGTGACAAGTTGGTCAAAACCGATGTGGAGGAATGTTACCTCGTCGATATCAAGACTGGCAAGACCAACAAGCTCTTCACCCTTGAAGATATCAACAAGTGGGCTGAGAGCAACGACAGCGACAAATACGTCCGCCACCTCATGGATGCCACCTTCCCATATCCCGACAAGCCCATTGTGGCTGTAGGCAACAGTAAAGCTTTCATCCTCGTTGACTTTGTTGCCAAGAAGATTGTGTGGGAGGATAGTATTTCCGGTCAAATGGCCAACGATTGGAATCCAGAATCGAAGGCCACTGCTTATGTAGAAGACCATCAGCTCTTCATTGTGGACGCTCAGGGGCAGAAGCACCAACTCTCTACCGACGGTTCACGTGAGATTGTTTATGGACAGTCCGTACACCGCAATGAGTTTGGTATTGAAAAGGGTACCTTTTGGAGTCCTGACGGCCAGCGACTGGCTTTCTACCGCATGGACCAGAGCATGGTGAACGACTATCCACAGGTAGACATCTTCCCACGCGAAGCCACCTATGAGCCCGACAAGTATCCGATGGCTGGCATGACGAGCCACAAGGTGACCGTCGGCATCTACGACTTGAAAACCCACAAGACGGTCTACTTGCAGGCTGGCGATCCTACGGATCGTTATTTCACGAACATCGCCTGGAGTCCTGATAGCAAGACCATTTATCTGTTCGAGTTGAACAGAGGCCAGAATGACTGTCGGTTAGTGTCCTATGATGCCGTGACCGGCGAGAAACAAGCAGAGCTGTATCGCGAAACCTCCGACAAATACGTTGAACCCCAGCATCCGATTCTCTTCCTTCCATGGGATGAGACGAAATTCATCATGCAGAGCCAAAAGGACGGCTATAACCATCTATATATATATAATGTATTAGGCGAGTGCGTGAAGCAACTCACCAGTGGTCCCTGGGTGGTGATGAAAGTACTGGGCTTCAACAATAAACAAAAATCCATCATTTTTGAAGCCAACAAGGAGCATCCTTTGCATCACCGTCTATACAGCGTCAGCATGACAGGAAAGATTCAGCAGCTGGAGACAGCTGACGGTGTGCACAATGGCATATTGTCACCATCTGGCAATTACCTTATCGACAGATACTCGACTCCAACGAGACCACAAGTCATCGATGTCGTCGACCTCAGCCAAAAGACTCCACGCCATACGAACCTCTTAGATGCAGAAGATCCTTGGACGGGTTACCAGCAACCTATCTTTGAATGTGGCAGCATCAAGGCAGCCGACGGGGTCACTGACCTCTATTATAGGATGGTGAAGCCAGCAGACTTTAATCCTGAGAATAAATATCCAACGGTCGTCTATGTCTATGGCGGTCCTCATGCCAACAATGTCCAAGCATCGTGGCACTGGGCCTCACGAAGTTGGGAGACCTACATGTCCCAGAAAGGCTATATTATCTTTATCCTAGACAATCGCGGCAGTCAGTATCGTGGTCGGGACTTCGAGCAGGCAACCTTCCACCAACTGGGTCAGATTGAGATGCAGGATCAGATGAAAGGCGTAGAATACCTGAGAACCCTACCATATATTGACATGGAGCGTCTGGGTGTACACGGCTGGTCGTTCGGCGGATTCATGACCATCTCACTGATGACCAACTACCCTGACGTATTCAAGGTCGGTGTGGCAGGAGGCCCCGTCATTGACTGGAAATGGTACGAGGTGATGTACGGCGAACGCTATATGGGAACCCCAGAGAACAATCCCGAGGGCTATGCCAAGTCAAGCCTCATCAGCAAAGCCAAGAACCTGAAAGGCAAGCTACAGATCATCACAGGCTATAATGACAAGACCGTTGTGCCCCAGCAATGTCTGTCATTCCTCGATGCCTGTATCAAGGCCGGCACACAACCCGACTTCTTCGCCTATCCGGGAGAAGAGCACAATATGCGAGGCCATGCCTCAGTGCATCTGCATGAACGCATTACACAATATTTTGAAGATTACCTGAAATAAAATAGTATATAGTCAAATAGTCGAATATGAAGATATTATTGTTAGGAAGCGGCGGTCGTGAGCACGCCTTGGCCTGGAAGATAGCCCAGAGTGAGAAATGTGAGAAGCTATACATCGCCCCAGGAAATGCCGGGACAAGCAACTGCGGTGAAAATGTGGCTATAAAGGCTGATGACTTCGAGTCCATCAAGACCTTCTGCGTAGAGAAAGGCATCAATATGGTGGTCGTGGGTCCCGAGGATCCTCTGGTCAAGGGCATCTATGATGAATTTAGGGCAGATGTCCGTACAAAGGACATTCCCGTCATCGGTCCCTCAAAGGCTGGTGCCGTGCTCGAGGGCTCAAAGGATTTTGCCAAAGGCTTTATGCAACGACACAACATCCCGACAGCCCGTTATAAGACCTTCGATGGCGAGCATCTGGAGGATGGTCTGAAGTTTCTCGAGACGCTCGAGCCTCCCTATGTCCTCAAGGCCGACGGTCTTTGCGCCGGCAAGGGTGTACTCATTCTCTCCACCATCGATGAAGCTAAGAAGGAACTTAAAGAGATGTTGGGCGGCATGTTCGGCAACGCTTCCTCACAGGTGGTCATAGAAGAGTTCCTCAGCGGAATCGAGTGCAGCGTGTTCGTACTCACCGATGGACAGCACTACAAGATTCTGCCAGAGGCCAAGGACTATAAGCGCATTGGTGAACACGATACGGGTCTGAATACAGGTGGTATGGGCAGTGTGACCCCAGTACCATTTGCCACTAAAGAGTGGATGCAGAAAGTTGAGGATCGCATCATTCGTCCTACCGTTGAAGGTTTGGCCAGCGAGGGTATCGACTATAAAGGTTTCATATTCTTCGGTCTGATCAATGTGAAGGGCGAGCCCATGGTCATTGAATACAACTGTCGCATGGGTGACCCTGAGACTGAAAGTGTCATGCTGCGACTTAAGAGTGACATTGTAGACCTCTTTGAGGGAGTAGCCAACGGCGACCTCCACAACCGTCCTATAGAATTTGACGAACGGGCAGCCGTCTGCGTCATGCTCGTCAGCGGCGGCTATCCTCAGGCCTATAAGAAAGGTTACCCCATCAGCGGCATCGACCAAGTAGAGGGTTCCATAGTCTTCCATAGTGGAACAGCCTTGCAGGACGGTGAGATCGTTACGGCCGGAGGTCGGGTTATTGCGGTATCTTCTTACGGCAAAGACAAGTCCGAGGCGCTGCAGAAATCTTTTGAAGAGGCACAGAAAATCCAGTTCACAGACAAATACTTCCGCCGCGACATCGGTGCCGACCTTTGAACGTAGAAAGGTGAAATGGTGAAGCGCTTACAAAACAAGACAGCCGAAAGCCGCTCCTCGCTACTATTGGCTTTGCTTTACAGCACGGCTGTCTGGCTGATGGCCGGACTCATACGGGAGCAATGGTGGTTACAGTTCGGCTGTTTTATTCTTTCAGCCCTGCTGATCATGAAGATGAACAACAAGAACTTGCTCATCCGTATTTTCAGTCGTTCTGTATCCGTCACCTTCATTTTCCTGTTCACGGCAGCCATTTTCTTGTTCCAGTCATGGAGGGGCGGCATTGCCCAGCTCTGTTGTATCGGTGCGCTGATGCTACTTTACGACTGCTATCAAGACAACACATCCGTCGGACTTACCTATGGGATCTTCCTATTGCTTGGAATAGCAAGCCTCTTCGATGTGTATACGTTTCTTTATCTGCCAGTATTCTGGCTTATGATGAGAGTCATCGTCTATTCACTCAGTTGGCGCACTTTTTTTTCCTCCCTGTTAGGATTGCTGACTCCTTATTGGATGCTCACCGGATGGATTCTATATCATGCCCAAGGCAAGTTCGCGGACTACTATAACCGTTTCTTCAGCCTCGACCTCTTCCACGTCTCCTTCCATTACGAGTCAGTTCCGTTAGCCGCCAAAGCCTTAATGGCCTTCACGGTCTGCCTTTTGGTGATTGGATGTATCCACTTCATCCGAAACAGCTACCATGACAAAATACGTGTACGGCAAATATATTACAGCTTCATCCTGCTCGCATTTTTTTCTTTGCCGCTCGTTATCCTGTTACCACAACACGACGGGCTCCCCACTCGCATGCTTATCATCGCGACAAGTCCGCTGTATGGCCATTTCTGGGCTTTGACGAATACGAAACTTACGAACGTGGTCTTCTGCATCCTATTGGTAACCGTCATTCTCCTCACAGGCTCCAGCCTATGGACTTCATCGTCTCTTTTCTGACCCAATACGGCTACTGGGGCATGCTCCTGGCGGCATTTCTCGCCGGCAGTTTCTTCCCGTTCTCAAGCGAGGCTGTGATGGTAGGCCTGATGGCAACAGGTCTCGACCCATGGGTGCTGATGGTCTACGGAACCATCGGAAACGTCCTTGGAAGCATCGTCAACTACTGCGTGGGCAGAATGGGTCGGATGGAGTGGATTGAGAAATACTTTCATGTGAAAAAGGCTGACATCGACAAGGCCCACCGCTTCCTTGCCGGCCATGGTGCGTGGATGGGTTTTTTCGCTTTTCTCCCAGTCCTCGGTAGTGCCATCACCATCGCTCTAGGACTGATGCGTTCGAACATTGTCATCACCTTTATTTCCATCACACTGGGCAAGATATTCCGTTATATCGTCCTCATCTACGGTGCTGGATTGTTCTTATAACGTTAATTAATGTAGAGCAGTCATAAATTCTCAATTATCAATTCTCAATTTTCAATTAAATATCGTACCTTTGCAGCACATTTTAGCATTTAACGTTAAATAAGCATATTGATTCAATGAAACAATTCAAGCTGGTGGACAATGTCCTAGGGTGGCTTTCCTTCCTGATTGCCGCCTTCGTCTATTGCTCCACAATCGAGCCGACAGCCTCGTTCTGGGACTGTCCGGAGTTTATCACTACAGGGTATAAGATGGAAATCGGTCACCCGCCAGGGGCACCGTTCTTCATGCTGACGGCCAATCTTTTCTCACAGTTTGCCAGCGACCCCACACAGGTAGCGAAAATGGTGAACATCATGAGTGCCCTCCTGTCTGCAACGTGTATTCTTTTCCTCTTCTGGAGTATCACCCATCTGACACGCCGTCTGATGATTGCCGACTGGAAGGAACTGACCCATGCAAAACTCATCACCATTGAGGCATCCGGACTTGTAGGAGCACTGATCTATACGTTTAGCGACACATTCTGGTTCTCAGCCGTTGAGGGTGAGGTCTATGCCTACTCTTCTGCCCTGACTGCCATAGTATTCTGGCTTATCCTGAAATGGGAGGATGTGGCCGACGAGCCCCATAGCGACCGTTGGCTCGTGCTCATCATGTACGTTACTGGATTGTCTATCGGTGTCCACTTGCTGAACTTGCTCTGTGTGCCCGCCATCGGCCTGGTGTACTACTATCGCCGTTTCCCCGATGCCAACTTGAAGGGTTCCTTAGTGGCCCTAGGCATCTCGGTCGTCGTCTTAGGAGCAGTACTCTACGGCGTCGTGCCCGGCATCATCACTGTGGGCGGATGGTTTGAGCTGTTCTTTGTCAACACACTCGGATGTCCGTTCAACACGGGTGAGATTATCTACATCATCCTGCTGATAGCCACCGTTATTTGGGCAGTCTATGAGACTCAGACCGGGAAACATGGCACGAAAGTACAGAACATCGCGTTCCTCCTTTCCATCGGCATGTTAGGTATTCCTTTCTACGGCTGGGGCTGGCAGGCATTCTTCATCGGCATCATCGTACTGGTTGCCATCTGGTTTGGTTTGAACTATAAAAAGGATAAGAAATTGTTCGTTACCGCTAGGGCTAAGAACACCATCCTGCTCTGCATGTTGATGCTGATGGTGGGCTATTCTACCTATGCTGTCATTGTTATCCGATCTTCTGCGAACCCTCCGATGGACCAGAACTCGCCTGAAGATATCTTCACGCTTGGCGATTACCTCGGACGAGAGCAATATGGCCAGCGTCCCCTGTTCTATGGTCAAGCCTACACCTCGCAGGTGGCCCTTGAGAGCGACGGCAAGTACTGCCGCCCTGTCATGACCAAGGGAAAGCCCGTCTATCAGCGCAAGGAAAAAGCCTCTGCCGACGAGAAGGATTCTTACTTCATCGTTCGTACCAAGGATGAATACAAGTATGCACAAAACATGTTCTTCCCCCGCATGTACGATGCCGGGCACGCTGCGGCCTATGAGTCGTGGATGGGCGGAGTAGACGGAACTGAGGTGCCCTACGACCGATGTGGGGAACCAATGACCGTCAAGGTTCCTTCACAGTTGGAAAACATCCGCTTCTTCCTCTCCTACCAGTGTAATTTCATGTACTGGCGCTACTTTATGTGGAACTTCGCCGGCCGCCAGAATGACATTCAGGGCAACGGAGAATTAGAGCATGGCAACTGGCTGACTGGTATCTCCTTCATCGACAATGCCCGTCTTGGCAACCAGTCGCTGCTACCCGACGACCTGAAGGAGAACAAGGGCCACAACGTGTTCTACTGCATGCCGCTGATTCTTGGACTACTGGGTATTTTCTGGCAGGCATGGTATATCAGAAAGCGCAAGACAATGGTCAACGGCACCGAGAAGATCATAGACGACCCCATTGGCATCCGTCAGTTCTGGGTGGTGTTCTTCCTGTTCTTCATGACTGGCCTGGCCATCGTGATATACCTGAACCAGACACCGATGCAACCCCGTGAGCGAGACTATGCCTACGCAGGATCGTTCTACGCTTTCGCCATCTGGTGTGGCATGGGTGTAGCCGCCATCATCGACGCCATCAGAGGAAAGTGGTTAGAAGCGAAAGGTGAAAAATATGCCACCGCTGTAGCAGCCATCATCGGACTTGCATGTCTGCTGGTGCCCATCCAGATGGCCTCGCAGACATGGGACGATCACGACCGTTCCGGCCGTTACACCTGCCGTGACTTCGGACAGAACTATCTGATGACGCTTCAGGAGCAAGGCAACCCCATCATTTTCACCAATGGCGACAACGACACCTTCCCCCTTTGGTACAACCAAGATACAGAAGGTGTGCGTACCGATGCCCGTGTCTGCAACCTCTCTTATCTGCAGACCGACTGGTATATTGACCAGATGGTACGCCCGGCCTACGACTCACCATCGTTGCCCATCTCTTGGAACCGTCTGGAATACTGTGCAGGTACCAACGAATATGTACAGATTGAGCCCGACTTGAAAGATCAGGTCTTACAGCTCTACCAGGATCAGCCGGAGGATGCCCGCAAGCAGTTTGGCGACGAGCCATTTGAATTGAAGAATATCCTCAAGTACTGGGTTCGTTCCACAAACAAGGATTTCCACGTCATTCCCACCGATACAGTCTATGTCACCATCGACAAGGAAGCAGTGCGGAAGAGTGGCATGCTGATGGCTGCCGACTCCATCCCCGACCGTATGGTCATCTCGCTCAAAGGCAAGAGCGCTCTCTATAAGGGTGATCTGATGATGCTGGAGATGGTTGCCAATGCCAATTGGACAAGACCTATATACGTGGCACTGACCGTAGGACAGGAGAACTACATGAATCTCGGCGACAACTTCGTCCAAGAGGGTCTTGCCAACCGTATCACACCGTTCACGACAAAGGCAGAAGGTGCAAAGAACTTCGATACAGCGAAGACCTATGACAACGTGATGAACAAGTTCAAGTTCGGAGGTGTCAGTCAGAAAGGCATCTACCTCGACGAGACGGTCATGCGCATGTGCTACACCCATCGTCGTCTTTTCGCTTCGCTGGCCCAGCATCTCATCGATGAAGGACAGGCCGAAAAAGCTAAAAAGGTGCTGGCCAAGTGCGAGAAGGAGCTCCCTGACTACAATATTCCACATGACTATCAAAGTGGTTCTGTAGACCTGGCTCGCTGCTATGCAATGACAGGACAGAATGATAAAGCACAGAAGCTCATTGACGAGCTTTGGCTGAAATCAAGTCAATATCTTGTATGGTATTTGGCATTCGACGGATCACGGTTTGCCAGCACACAGCACGACTGTCTCATTCACTTCTATATCCTTGAGCAATTACTCAACGTTCAGGATATGGTCAGCAAAGATAAATCTGACAAGAAGGAAGAACAGTTGAACAGCCTCATGGTCATCTATCAGTCAAAGGGAGGTGGAGCCGAAGAATAGCCACAGAAAATAAGCCATGTTCATTGAGCAACCCGCCATATACCTACGATGGTTGTATCCTAAGGCCTATTGGAGAATGGACCGTCATGAGAAGGCAGTCTATCTGACTTTTGATGACGGTCCCATCCCCGAGGCAACTCCTTTCATTCTTGACACGCTCAAGGAATTCGGTGTAAAGGCTACTTTCTTCATGGTGGGAGACAATGTCCGGAAATACCCGGAGCTCTACCAGCGCATCATCGCCGAGGGACACCAAGTTGGCAACCATACCCATAATCACATGCAGGGGCTCACACACTCTATCAAGGAGTACAGCTATAACGTCGAGAAAGCCAATGCTTACATTAAGAGCCACTATGTGCGCCCACCTCATGGCTGGATGCGTCTGGCGCAGTATGCCTGGCTCAGTCGTAAGTATAAGATTGTGATGTGGGACCTTGTTACCCGCGACTACTCGAAATGGATGACGGCAGAAGATATAGTCAACAACGTGAAACGCTATGCCCGCAATGGATCCATCATCACTTTTCATGACTCACTGAAATCCATTGACAAACTTCGTACTGCCTTGCCCATGTCACTCCAATGGCTTCGAGACCAAGGCTTTGCCTTCAAAATATTCCCGTGACAAATCACTTAATCAACAATGATATGAAAAGAGTACTAACCACATGCTTATTAGCAACATCATTCACAATGACAATGAATGCCCAACCAAAACTATCGGCTTCGAACATCGACGAGGTGCTCAAGGCCATGACTCTTGAAGAAAAGGCCCGACTCCTTGTTGGCGGTGCAAACAACTTCTTCGGCACAGGAGCCGTCGTTGGCGGTGAAGCCGACCTCGTAGCCGGTGCCGCTGGTACGTCACCAGCCATTCCACGTCTCGGAATCCCAGCCACAGTGCTTACCGACGGTCCTGCCGGCGTACGTATCGACCCCACTCGAAAGGGAACTGACAAGACCTATTATGCCACAGCCTTTCCCATCGGTAGCTGTCTGGCCTCCACATGGAACACGGAACTTGTTGGGAAAGTAGGTGAAGCAATCGGTAATGAGACCAAGGAATACCGTTGTGATGTCATCCTTGGCCCTGGAATGAATCTGCACCGCAATCCTCTCTGTGGACGTAACTTCGAATACTACTCTGAGGATCCTCTGCTCACCGGAAAGATTGCTGCCGCCTATATCAACGGCGTACAAAGCCAGGGAGCCGGTGTCTCTGCCAAGCACTTCGCCGTCAACTCACAGGAAACAGACCGTACGGCGGTTGACGAACGAGTATCTCAACGTGCCGCCCGCGAACTCTACCTCCGTGGCTTTGAGATAGCCGTCCGTGAGAGCAACCCCTGGACTATCATGGCCTCATACAATCAGGTAAACGGGCAGTACTCGATGGGCAACCACGACCTGCTCACGAAGATTCTGCGCGACGACTGGGGCTATAAAGGGATCGTGATGACCGACTGGATAGGCATCCGTGAGGGTCTGGAGACCATCGCAGAGGTGCATGCCGGCAACGACCTCATGGAGCCCGGACAGCCCGCACAGGTTCAGGAGATCATTAAGGGTGTGAAAGATGGCAAGCTCTCTATCGCTGATGTCGACCGCAACGTGCGCCGCATGCTCGAATACATCGTCAAGACCCCGAGCTTCCATCAATATCCCGCTTCTAACAATCCTGATTTCAAGGCCCATGCCGCCATCACCCGTCAGAGTGCTGCCGAGGGCATCGTCCTCCTCAAAAATAACGGAGCATTACCTTTCCGCACAGAAGGTAATCATAATTCTCAATTCTCAACTCTCAATTCTCAATTGATAAAAACCGTCGCTCTATTTGGCGAGAACTCCTACGACTTCCTCAGCGGTGGTACAGGCTCCGGTTGCGTTCATCCGCCATACGTCGTAGATATGCTTGAAGGTCTGAAGAACGCTGGTATCCAGTCGTCAGCCACATTGACCGACATCTATCGCAAGTACATCGACTATGCCCGAGTGAAGTTCCAGGCCGAGCGCCATCCTGCAAAATGGTTCCAGACCGAGTATATGGGTCAGCAGAAATATCCTGAGATCAGTCTCTCACCCATCGCCATCGGCAAGGAGGTGGAGGCCGCCGACGCCGCCATCATCACCATCGGCCGTCAGGCTGGTGAAGGTATAGACCGTGACATCGACACGGAATTCAACCTCATACCCGAGGAGCGTGCATTGATTACCGATGTCTGCAACGCCTTCCACGCCGCAGGCAAGCCTGTCATCGTCATCATCAACTCCGGATCAGTCATCGAGACTGCCTCATGGAGTGCCTACCCCGATGCCATCTTCTGTGCATGGCAGCCTGGCATGGAGGGTGGAAACTCGATTGCCGACCTGCTCACTGGCAAGGTGAACCCCTCGGGAAAGCTCACCATGACATGGCCTGTCGCAGCCACTGACCACCCGTCGACAAAGAACTTCCCCGGCAATATTGACAACTATACCTATCAGGTGATGGTTGGCAACAAGATGCCTGTCCCTGGCCACGCCTACACTAACCATGAGGAGGACATCTACGTAGGTTATCGCTACTTCGACACCTTTGATAAAGAGGTGGCCTACCCCTTCGGCTTCGGACTGAGCTACACCACGTTCGAGATGACCAAGCCCGTCGTCAAGGCCAAGGGCAAGGATGCTGTCGAGGTGAGCATCACCGTCAAGAACACGGGCGCTGTCAGCGGTAAAGAGGTGGCCCAGGTTTACGTTCAGGCCCCTGCAGGTCGTCTGGAGAAGCCCGCTCAGGAGCTGAAGGCCTTCGCCAAGACGCGCGAGCTGAAGCCCGGCGAGAGTCAGACGCTCACGATGCTGATTCCCGTTCGCGACCTCTCATCCTTCGACGAGGCTGGTTCTCAGTGGCTCACAGAAGCCGGCACCTACACCTTCTGCATCGGATCGTCGAGCCGCGACATCGAAGCCACCGCACAGCTGAAGATTGCCGAATACACGGAGAAGACGACCAACACCCTCGCTCCCCAGCAGCAGCTGACATTGCTCCATCAGTAATCTGTCAACTCAAACGTTTACACGAGAAAATCAAGGTAAACATGCTCATGGTATCGGAAAAGTGCGTAACTTTGCAGCATCAATAAACATACATATTAAAAAAGTAACAGCTATGAGTAAGAAATTTGTAATCGGTGACCGTCTGAAAGACGAGTGGATCTCAGTACTTGACACTGAGAAAAAGAAACTGGAGTTTACAAACCATCTGGCCAGCGCCAAGGAGTACCTCTCTGAGGAGGATGCCAAGAACAACCTGAAGAAGATTCAGGAGACTGGCTACTTCAGCGACCTGCAGATATACCTGAAGGAAGATAACAAGGCTTACAAACCTGACGAAAGAGACTCCTTCCAGTCATAAAACAACCCCGCCCAAGTCGGCGGGGTTATTTATTCGGGTCTGAGGGCGCGGTCGAAGCACCATTTTACGACCTTAGGATAATGGCATAGCCAGCCAAGGACTCGAACAGAGGATGGTTTGAAGAAGAACTGCGTAAAACGTTCTTCTTTCTTCATCTTGGCAAACAAACGGGCATTGACCTCTCTAAAAGGTCGCCCGCTGGTTATAGCTTCCGCAGCATTTCGGGCTGTGACAAACGCTGCCTTGATACCCTCGCATGTAGCACGGTTGGCAAAGCCTCCGGCATCACCTATGAGAATCACACGATCCTTCAGGGGATAGTCATTTTTCAGGTAGATATGACAGCCGCGCAACTTCGTTTCTGGAATGTCCATCTGCTTCAAGACTTCACGGAATTTCTCAGAGGTGGAACTCTGGTCACCATAGCCAATGGCATCAAATTCGCTATTGGGGAAACGGTAGTAATAGCCATTGATGTCATAGTTTCTGGACATCCCCACCTCTATGGCATTGTCTTTTGACTTCTCCACGTATTGCTCATAGATAACAAAACCGTTGTCCTTATTGCCTGTCAGGAAATGGCGCACGCTACTTGTAGAGCCATCGGCACCAACCAGATAACGACAAGCTATCTGTTCACCTGACTTCAACGTCACAACCACACCGTCATCTTGCTCATCATAACGAAGGAACGATCCTTTAAGGAAAGCACCTCCTACTGACTTGTAGAGTTCCAATAACTGGTTGTCAAATTCCTTGCGCTTCACTAGACGCAGTTCGATGGCAGTCTCAAAGTCACAACAATGTTTCTTCTCCACCATCAGCCTGATACGCCGAATGCTGTTGTATTCATACTTAAAGCCTGGAATCAGTTCGTCGAGCAGTTTCCAGCACTTTGGGGTCAATCCTCCACCACACAGTTTGTCGCGGGGGAAGGTGGCATGGTCGACAAGCAAACAGGACTTACCTGCCTTCTGCAACAGATATCCACAAATGGAGCCGGCTGGGCCGGCTCCAATGATAACCACATCTACTTGCTTTAATGCATTCATTATCTTTTATTCTTTGTCAAGCAAGATCTTCATCATCTCGACGGCAGCCTTGGCAACAGATGTACCAGGACCGAAGATGGCTGCTACGCCTGCCTTGTAGAGGAAGTCGTAGTCCTGGGCAGGAATCACACCACCGGCGATGACCATAATGTCCTCGCGACCCAGTTTCTTCAGTTCCTCGATCAACTGCGGGATGAGCGTCTTGTGACCAGCTGCCAATGAAGAGGCACCAACCACATGGACATCGTTCTCAACAGCCTCGCGGGCAGCCTCGGCAGGTGTCTGGAACAAGGGTCCCATATCCACGTCGAAACCACAGTCGGCATAACCTGTTGCCACAACCTTTGCACCACGGTCGTGACCGTCCTGACCCATCTTTGCGATGAAGATACGCGGACGACGACCTTCCTTCTCTGCGAACTCGTCGGTGAGCTTGCAAGCCAACTCGAACTCGCTGTCGTTCTTTGATTCTGAACTATACACGCCTGAAATTGTTCTGATTACTG
>Ga0310691_10001973_pt1 | contig 29228 bp, 23 predicted proteins | sample 176DNAGHGlowgp2_FD_203887 | JGI IMG/M metagenome (GOLD analysis project Ga0310691, IMG submission 203887) | Sheep rumen microbial communities from Palmerston North, Manawatu-Wanganui, New Zealand - 1766 DNA GHGlow gp2 (v2) (version 2) | ecosystem: Host-associated > Mammals > Digestive system >... | reverse complement strand
CGAGAAAATAGCACAAGCCAAAGAATATGATTACACCGAGGAGTCTTCCCAAGAGGAAAGATACATACTCACCTATTCCGTTGAACTCCCAAATAATACCCCAAACTTCCTTGTAGAATCTCATATCTTTATTCCTTTCTTTTTTACGTTGCAAAATTAGGGAAAAATTTTGAAATGACAAAATCTATACTGTTAAAAAACATTAAAATATGTATTTATAGTAAAATTTATAGTAATGGCGAAACTTTCTAAAGGTATGTTAGGTCTCCTAGGCGAGATTGCGAGTCTTATAAACGGTGCGATTGCAAGTGGTTTAAAACTCGTAAACAACCTCGTATCTAGCGGATTTAAGATGGCATTCCAGTTCAATGAATCTGCTATGGCGTTCTCACGCCAGGCTGGTCTCACTGCAAAGCAAGCACAGGCTTATACTGAGGTGCTTTCCACTAGGGCAAAAGACCTTGGTGAAAAATATGGTATTGCCGCCGAGGAAGTAACGAAGCTTGAGAAAAACCTTGCCAAGGCAACTGGTAGGGTTATGATGCTCAGCAACGCACAGGCTGACATGCAGGTTGCCATCAATAGGACTGTAGGTGAAGAAACAGCAAATGAGTTCTCTCAGATAATGATGAGGACTATGGGTGCTCAGATCAAAACGGTGCAGGGTGCTGTGTCAAAGGCATATGCAACCGCCGCTAAGAATGGTCTTGACGCTGCTGGTATGGCTGCTAAGGTTGCACAGAATCTGTCAATGGCTAACAGGCTTACCTTCAGAAATGGTGTTGATGGTCTCACCAAGATGGTTGCACTCTCAGAGAAGTTTGGCTTCAATGTTCAGACTATCGAATCAGCAGCCAATAGTTTTATGGACTTGCAGGATTCAATAGAGAATGCTGCTAAGTTGACAATGCTTGGCGGTGCTGCTGGAGCACTTGGTGGAAATCCTCTTGATATGACATATGAGGCAAATGCCGATCCGGAAGCATTTGCTGAGAGACTTACGAAGATGGCTGCTGGCTATGCACAGTTTGATGCAAAGACTGGTATGGCTAAGATGAGTTATATGAGCAGGGATATGCTCAAGGGTATGGCTGATGCTATGCACGTAAGCCTAGACGAAATGGTAACTATGGCAAAGAAACAGGCTGAGGTTACATATAAGAACAACAACTTCGGAAGAGATCTTGATAGATTGTCTGGTGGCGACGAGCAGAAGAGAAACTTCCTTCTGAACAAGACACAGATTAACAATGGTCAAATGCAAATGTACAGCACCAAGACTGGCAAATATGAGAATATGGATTATTTCGAGAAGGGTGCTGGTAAGGTTGAATTCGATGAAATGATGAGGTTCAGTAATTTGTCAGATGAAGAGATTGTTAGGGAACAGGCACAGGCTGTTGTATCAATAAAAGATAGACTTGAGGGTTACTTCACTAGCATACAAGGGTTGTTTGCCGAAAAGATAGCACCATTCATACCACAAATGCAGAAGTTCCTTGGTGATGTTTACAGAATTGTTGTACCACACATTTCACAGATTGCGGATAATGTTAAGGAGTTACTTACAACATTGTTCACGCCGGAGAATCTTGGAAAGGTGAAGGATGGTATAACGGCATTGGTTAAGGGACTCACTTGGTTAGGTAAGGTACTGACATCAAACTGGAAATGGCTGATTGCTGGTGCTTTGATATCACCAGTTCTTAGTGTTCTTACTTGGGGCTTCAATATGCTTGCAATGTTCAGAGGAGGCGGTGGAGGTCCAGGTGGAGGAATGCCTGGTGGTCCTGGTATGGGTGGACCTGCTGGTGGTCTTTCTACAAGAGGATTGATGAATCGTGTATGGAATTATCAAAGGGCGAATGGTGCAACAAGGATGGCTGCTGGAAAAGAGGCTCTTGGTGCTGCTTGGAGAACATCCAAAGGATTTAGAGGGGTAGTAAAAGGTGGCGGTATACTTGGTGCTGCATTGGCTGGATATGGTATCTACGACGCAGTAAGTAGTTACAACGACAAGGAAAAAGAGATAAGAGAGAACGACGCACTATCAGCAATAGAGAAACAGCACGAAATGAAGAGGGCTGCAAAGGAGAGAAACAGTCAACTTGCTGGTGTTGGTGGTGGCGTAGCCGGAGGCGTTCTTGGTGCTGCCATAGGAACTGCTATTGCGCCTGGAATTGGTACTGCTATTGGTGCAGCAATTGGTGGATGGCTTGGTAATGAAGGTGGTGAAGCACTTGGAAACGCACTACAGGGAGATCAAGAGTTGCACCACGATAGAGTTAGTGTTGCTGGTGATGGCGGTACTAGAGGTGCTAGACCTAAAAACACCCCACTAAAGAGCAACGAGGTTAGAGCAATACTAGAGAGAGGGGAAGTTGTTGTTGGTAATGATAAAGTTGATAAATTATATAACGATGTACAGGCAGTTCCTGTAGGACAGAAGGAGTATATCTATACAAATGCTTCACAGACATCACAGAATGTAGGTAACAATAAGATAACCGTCAGTGACATAAACGTTAGATTCAGTGGAAGTGTAAGACTTGAGGGTAACAACGGAGCAAGTAGAGACTATGATATAAATGACCTTATCGAGAACAGGGAATTTATAAGGAAATTGTTCTCTAAGCCGGAAGTAATACAAACAATACTATCCTCATTGAACTCTAATGTTAATATGAAGGATCAACGTGGTGTTAGTTACCTTCTTGGTTCGACACCTCCTTCTTTCGACGGAAAGATGACAAACTACTCAACTATTTAAATAAAGTAAAAGAGAATTATATTTTGTAATATGGCTATTTCTACAAAAGCTGCAAGGGATTTGCTGAAAAGCACTGGTGATATACTGAGGGACTCTGCTGCCGACTTGTTGGCTAGCAGTGACTTCATATCTAGAACCATAGGAATGAACAACTCCTATGAGGATATAATGCTTATCGTGCAAGCCCTTGGAAGACAACCAGTAAGTTTGCTTGGTAAGGACTATCTGTTTATATTCGATCACGTTAGGAGGAACTACCAGCAAGGCACTACCATATCAAGTACGATGTATGGTGGCGGTAACTACTGGTGTCCTAAGTTTACCTTCTATAAGGAGAAGCCAACCGTGAGATTCGCAGACCCATACAACGACCCATTGAATCTGTTGGATAGGTGGATGCCTAATTTCACCCCTAATGTAACGAAGTCTAAAAACATTAACAAATTCTACGCCGAGTCAAACGACGGCAAGATAAATAACAAGAAAATTATCATGGCTGAGTCCAACATGGGTACTGCAACTGGACAATATTCTACCAGTTTCCAGAACCTTGCAACTTGTGACTTGATTAAGAAGACAAATGCTAATTTCACTGCTGGTAGATATAACACTCTTGTAGCCAGATTCCATACGAATAGCATGGATTCAAGAGACCCAGAAAACCCTACACAGACAGCAATCTCAAAGCAGTATGGAATGTCTCATGGTAGAAACTTGTTAAAGTGGATTCCAGACGACCCAAATGGATACAACAACCCATACTGCCGTGTATGGACTTATCACCATCAATATCATAGGATGGCAGACGCTATCAGACCATTTAATGATTACTTTACAGCAAATGGAATTGGTAATGCGGAAGGTCGTGGAAAGCCTGTTAGCTTTAGAACTCTTGAGTCTGAACATTATGGTATAGAGAGTGGTAATAAGAGGCTTGACAGACACGGTGTGTTAAATTATAGAAATGGCTTCGTTAATATCGCACCTACAGCCAAAATCAAAGATTACTTTGAACATAAGGCTGACGATAAGGACAGAAAGTCTGTATCTACAAAGAGATGTATGTTCTCAATCGAAAACCTTGCATGGCGAGATAAGAAGTCAAAATATGACCAATTCGAAGCTTACGGTTTGTCTGCTGAGCAGAGAGGGCCGTTGGGCGGACGTATAATGTGGTTTCCACCATACGATATTTCATTCAGTGAGAATGTAAGTGTTAAGTGGAATTCAAATGAGTTCATAGGACGTGGAGAAAACATTTATACCTATACAAATACTGAAAGAAGAGGAAATCTTTCATTCACATTGCTCATCGACCATCCTTCAATACTCGACTATTGGACTGGTCATGAAAAAAATGGAATGAAGAATCACGGTATGAACTTGTTGCCAGGTAATACAGATGGTGTTGATGGTAAGGATAACCAGGAGCAGACGCTTCTGAGGTTTTTTGCAGGTTGCGATATACTGACAGCAAAACCACAGGAGTACTGGATGAGGGAAAAGACACCTGCTAACGTACCAGAGCCTCCTTCAAAGACTGACGTACCACAACCAGACCCTCAGAATCCGGAAGAGGCAAAACCTGTAACAAAGAAGATGTATGCCATATTGTATTTCCCTAACAACTATAGTGGTACAAATGATGAGCCTGATTTTGCTATTAACTATCTAATGTATGGAATCGGTACTCAGAAAGAGATTAAGAACCATCAAGCAGTTGATTTAGAACCAGATACTAGTGTTACTGGTAAGGGATATGAGGTTAACGACAATGGTATAAGTCTTGTAACGTGGGATGAAATAAAAAACACACTTAACTATGGCGTTATCAATGAAAAAGATGAAGGAGTTGCCGAATTAATAGCATTACATCAATATGGTAACAAGATTGTATCGGCAGCAAAGCATATTGGTACTAAAGCACAGAAAGGAAAAACAGATTCAACTGACCCAACTTCTGAATGGAAATACAGACGTTGGTTCTACAGGGTAGATACAGCAACAACCATATCTGCATCTACTGTTGAACAAAGGCTAGTTGGTAAACCAGAGAATTATATAGACGGAAACAGTTGGCATTTGAACTCTACAGGTTTTAATTGGGTTAAAGATAACATCAAGGCATTTAATCTAACAGCAGATGATGATCTTGTTGGATTCACAGACTTATATTGTGCTGTTACTGGTGTTGATAACTTGCCTCATAGCGATAGTAACACTAAGAAAATTGTGGCATTGATTAATGGTGAGAAGGGCTGTAAGATTACAAAGGTTACATTCAAGGGGCACAACTCATCGCACGGGCGTTTTAGTGGAAGCGGTAGTAAGTCAAAAGACGAGAGTGTAAACAAATCAAGAAACCAAGATTTGTCATCATCACGTGCTCTTACATTCAAGAACTGGATGAGTAAACACAATTTCCCTATGGCTTCTGAGGCAGACGCTTCACAGACACTAAGTGAGACCACAGAGACCAATAATCATAAGTCAGACAGCGTTGACGGGCAGTATATTAAAGCGTGGAGAAGTGCTTCTGTAATCATTGAATATGAGTCAACTGACATTGAGCCAGCAATAAAACAGGATTCTGCTGTACAGACAAAGACAGAAAACGGCGAATTAAAACCAGTCACAGACGAGAATGGTGTTATTCTTGACAAGACCAACGTCGTATCAAGTTCACCTGCAAAAACAGTGTCACCTGGTACAATATCAACTGCAAGGGATTGGTTATATAACACAGACGAAGGTAGAAGGATATTAAAGGAAGGATATACTGATTATGAGGATTTCACTGGTCCTGGAGGTAAAACAACAAAAATGCCTGTTCACAAGACAGTAGACCCTTGGAGTTTCACGATGGCTGATGCATCCAGGATTACTGGAAAGGATTACTTCAATTCAGCGGCAACAAATTATGATGATTCATATATGAATCGTGGTGTAACCGTTAAACAGAGTACTGTGAAAAGATACGACAATGAGGGGGAGTTCTTCGAGTTACTTGACAAGGAGAGTCCATTCCTTCACCATCTTATCACGGATAAGATTAAGTATTTCGACCCAGCGTATCACGCAATATCTCCAGAGGGCTTCAATGCAAGACTTACGTTCCTGCATCAGTGTACTAGACAGGGTTCTACAATAGGAAACAGCGACCCTAATGTACAGACAGCGTACAACTTAGCGTTTGGTAGACCACCAATCTGTGTACTCAGAATAGGTGACTTCTACTACACCAAGATTGTCATCAATAGTATGACTATCAACTATGACGACGTACAGTGGGATTTGAACCCGGAGGGTATAGGTGTTATGCCTATGTTTGCAAAGGTCAACCTTGACTTCACCTTCATTGGTGGTAGTGATCTTGCAGGACCTATCGCAAGGCTTCAGAACGCTGTATCGTTCAATTATTATGCTAATGCTAGTGTTTATGACAACCGTGCTGAACGTGTTGAGTATGATCCAACCGGAACTGGTAAGGAGATAAAATACAAGCCTTACAATTATCCTAATGGTCCTGGAAGACACACAGCAGGAATTGTTGATGATAAAGGCAATTTTGCTAAAAGTGATAGTGATGGACAATGGGAAGATGTTTAAAATTAATTTGATATGAAATACAATAGATATAAGAATTTCGTGGTGGACGGCTCTTATCTTAAAGTGCCGTTCATCAAGATACCAGAAAACCCAAGTGATTGTTTTACTTACTATGAAGTGGGTAAAACAAGGCTTGACTTGTTATCTTATCAGTACTACAACGATCCAAACTTTGGGTGGCTTATCCTTCAAGCCAATCCTCAGTATGGATCTTTGGAGTTCTTGCTTGATGCCAACATCAAGTTAAGGATTCCATATCCACTTGACATCGCATTGCAAGGTTACGAGGATGAAATAAAAAAATATGATAAATTATACGGTTTAACTAACTAATATATGGCAAACCCACATTCAAGTGTTAAGTATGTAGAACCTAACTATGTCTTTAGTGGATTAACTGCTGCCGCCGGGGATGGTGAGACATATGACAGAGCACCAGACCTTGAGGACTATTGTATTTCACTTGACATTATAGCAGAACTTTCATCAAGACATAAGAGCATCACCCAAACAACTCCGGAAGAGAATAGGGTGATTGCTATGTCGTATACCGATAGTAAGGGTGGAAAGAGCACTGTTAGGTTTATGAGTGGTACTAGAGTGGGAGGCTACAGTAAAACTGATACTGGTGAGTTTTCACCTAATTTGACTGGTGCAAATGTTCTTACAAGTTACTATGCAGATATGCATATAACAGACTTGGTTGATTATGGAACTACTGAGCTTCTTGGTATCAAATCTGTGGATATTGATTATAATAGCACGTGTGTACCAGTTATAACAATTAAGTTCACGGACGTTAGAGGTATGTCTATATTTCAACCAAGTGAACTTAATGACGACACATCATTCAATGGTATTAGGGGCTTCTCAAAGGATAACATTGCGCAGTCATTCTTTCACGCATTCTTTACACTTCCACTTCCTAAATTCACAATCATACTGAAGGGATTCTATGGTGAGCCTGTATCGTACCAGGTAATGTGTGATAAGTTTGATACGGCGTTTGATTCAGCAAATGGTTACTTCGACGTTACTGCAAGATTTATTGGATACGCATATTCATTTATGGCAGATGTATCATTCAATGCACTTCTTGCAGCACCATATTCTGACTATATAGGTGAGTCATATTGGGAGAGTCAGACCACTGGAGATAAACCTAGGTTTGTAATTCCGGATAAAAATGGTATTCCGATGCCAATGCCTAAGTTGTTTGATATTAGGAAAAACATTGAAACACTTATAGTGGATTCAGACTCAGAAGCTCACGATTCAAGCGACGAGGCTGAGGATAAGACCCACGAAACAGAAATACAGGAACTTACTAGACTAAGGGGAGCATATCGTGCTTGGTATGATTCTCTCTATACGATGTGCTGTAACAAATACGGCACTGATTATTGCTATAGATTAGGCGGTACTACTGAGGATGACGATTACAGAAGGGTTATCATCTTCACAAATGGAAAGAACATATCCGGCGCAGACCTTTCTAGTGAATATCTGCAATTCGATGAGTCGTTTAGAAAACAAACTGGTGATTTGAAGAATGCTATTGATGAATTCAATTCATCTAGCAATGCACACAGGAAATTGTCAAATGTTATGGAAGGATTCAAATATCCTAGAATAAAGGTGTTCAGAGACATATGGATTAATGACAGAACTAGGCTATTGATGTTTGATGGTTTCAGATCCGAAAACACACTACCAAAGAAAGAGACTATTGATGTTGTATTCGGCAGTACTACAGAAAGCCAACAGAGTGCTTTAAGGAAACTATACAACGACGGCAAGTATCAATATATAGACGCATTTGTTATAGACCTAGACTATACAGGTTTGAAGACAAGGATAAATGCACTGATACAAGACGCAAACAAGCAGTCGAATGAGAAGATAAGGGAACGCAAGGCACTCAACAGAAGAATGTACGAGAAGATGGGGTGGTATCCTACAATCGAAAACGTAACGAAGATTGTGATGGCACACCTTGAGACTCTTATGTTTATGATGTATGATATCGTGGATAAGACAGAATCTAGGACTATTGGCAGTCTTGGTGTTGGAAAGGGAGACGATGGTGTTGTTGATGTTAACCAATATGATGACCACGTTGCACCATTCCCTAGATTGACCACACTTACGACTGATGCCGACGGCTATACCAAGAGTGAGGATGCCTGGGCTGGTGATTTCACCGACGGAGAAGGATTTAGAGAGGTTGATATCATCAATGGTTTGTTCAATGGTGCTACCAAGATAAGTCAGATTGAAGAATCGATAGCAAAGGTAATTGAAGAGATAAACAGTGAAGACAATACAATACAGGAAGGTGGTGCAACTAGCGTCATGCCAATGCCTATCACCACCTATGACTTCTTTGCCACTGCAAACCCATACGGAACTGATGGCGATGTTGTAGATAACATCAATTCCTTCGCAGGAAAAGTGTGTATGAGAATGTTCGGTATTCTAGCACTTAGTTACTTTAGAAAACAATTCGAAGGTAACTGGGTTTCTCTCGCTGACAAATTAGGTGTCATCGAGGCTAAAAACTTTATGGCATTAAACAAAATAACCAATGCTGATATACTTAACGCCCTTGGTGAAAACGGTGCTCTTAGCACTGCTGATGATATTCTGAAGATTGTTACAGGAAATGGTGAGTCTTCAGCTAAGTTACCTTGGTCTAGCGGTAACGACGGTGATAAGGCTCTATTCCAGACTGGTGATGGGTTCTGGCTTACAAGATATAGGAACAAACATAGAGGTGTATATCCTGTACACGACATATCATTCTCAAAGATGAATGAGGTATTTAATGCTGTAAATGCTGGTAAGACACCTATAGAGAACAACGACGTTACTATATTTGATTCACATTCAAAGGCACAGGAGAACTTCACGAAGATATTGAAGATGACAGGTGATACCACTGTGATGAATACAATAAAGTTTACTGACAACTTCAAATCTATCTGGGAGATATTTTCTAATGCTGAATCAAGCGGTGTGGATGAATACAAAGCAGTAATGAGTGCTGTTGCAAAGAACATAATCCCGGATGAAAAAGACCTTGAGACAACATATAACTTCATCAATGATATAGGTAAGTCATTCAACAATCGTGTTGAGGATAGTGTTTTGCTAGACGCAAAGGGTGGAAAGGACATACCTGTACGTGACGACGAGAGCAGAATGTATGCTGGTGGAGGATCTACAAAAGCATCTTACACCTTCGATAAGAGTAACTATGTGAATGAGATGTTTGAAAAAAACATACAGTCATACACTCTTACAGAATGTTTTGGTTTCGATATAGACGATAATGGAATTATGAAGCATAATAGGAATAAGAGCCTATTTATGATGCCAGAATATTATCGTACAAGTGGTGCTATAGCAAATAAAAATACCAATGACATAATATTCTCTGTGAATACCCGTAAGGTCGCTATGTTTGTAATGGGTATAGATTCACTGGACTATGACAAGGTAAAACAAAGCCTTGAAAATGGTTCATTCTGCTATATTCCTAACCTCGCCGCATTACAGATTGGTGCAGTTATCGGTATATACTATGGTGCTTATAATATAACAAGTAAGATCAATCTTAACATAGTAAGGAAATTTATACCAGTATGGGATGAATTCGAGTATCTGGTCAATACCATAAACAGTATGAGTCCATATACTAAGACCGCATTCGCTAAGTACTTCAGAGACTGGGCTGTAAGAAATCACTGGAGGATAGAAGAACTTACCATAACAAAGAATGGTGATAAGTATACTTGCAAAGGTGATCATTATGAGAAGATAACAAAGAATCGCACTTTCGTAGGTGATCTTTTCTACGGTACTGTCAATAGGGCTTGCTTCAGACAAACATCTAGTCTCATAAGACATCTGACAAATGATTTGATGTCAGCAATATGTGTTACGAGGCTTACCGTGAGTGCATTGGATATAATGCCTATACGGGGCAGTAAGATGACAGAACTTGAAAAACTTGCTAGCGCAGACGGAAGGGATCAAGATAACGTGAAGTTCAATACATTCAAGTTTGATGAGTCACAGGCTAAGGTATACCTTAACGCTTTCCTAAAGACCATTAGGAAAGAGAAGGGTATTGTGAATAAAGTCGATGATCCTGTTGTAATTGCCAATAGTCCTTCACAGACTAGTGACGATATGAAGATAGAATTGTACAGATATTTGAAACAATTGTATGACAAATGGGTTAGCTGTACTAATTTTGAAACGTGGAAGTTTGATAACTTCTTTGGAGCAGAGCAGCATAATAATCCTCTTGGTAATAACTTCTTCTTCATAGACTCATTCTATAACAAGATTGGTGATAAACTCCTCATCAACCCTAGGAAGTTATCTGAACTATTGGGACTCTCTATTAGATCTATGGATACTAATGAAATGATGTATAACTTCCTTGCACAGGTATATGCACATCACAGGTGTATGATGAAGTGTGTTCAGAACTTTAGAAATCTTGCAGATGGTATAAACAATTTGTTTGTCCCTGTACCATATGAAAGAATGATGTCTCCTAATATAATGCCGGACTTCGTTGTGGTTTATACGTATGAGGCTTCAAGGAATCTAGACATAGCAAATACGGAGTTTAAGAATGATGGATTTATGCTTAACGACGAGTTCGAAACGCCTCTGCCAATAAAATCAAGGGGTGATGACACCAAGTTCTACAAGATACCAGCATTCGGTGTGACGTATGGAAGACAATATCAGAACTACTTCAAGAACGTCAATGTCAATATGGCTCACCCTGTTATGACAGAACAGGCGATAATTGCCAAATATAACATTCTCTCAGCAAGTAGAGGAAAGATATTCAAGAATGTAACAGCACAGGACTTGTATGACATCTATTCTAATCAGTCATATACCTGTACTGTTGAAATGATGGGATGTGCATATGTACAGCCTCTGATGTATTTTGTCCTTCTCAATGTACCATTCTTCAAGGGTTCATATCTTATCTCTAAGGTAAGGCATAAAATGATTCCTGGAGATATGACGACTGAGATTACTGGCGTAAGAATGAGCAAGTACTGCAATAAGATGGTTACTGATATATTCACCGACGAGGAAGATGATACTTTGGAAAGTAGCGGAGGTGGAACGTATGGCGGTAATCAAGCAAACAGACTCGCTGATACAAGTAACGACTGTCCATATAAGGTATTTCCAATATTGGAGGAGACTGGAGACTTCACAAATGATCCTAAACCAACTGATGGAGGTAAGTTCAGCAATCAGAAGGACTTCTGTATAGCCCTATGGCACGCTTGGATTTCTGCCGGAGTTTCGCCGGAACTTGCAAAGGTGATAGTTGCACAGGAGGCTTTGGAATGTGGCTGGGGTACAAGTAATTGTGCTAAAATGTACAATTATGGTGGTGTTCTAAAATCTGGAGGTGGTTGTGTGTCATTCAATAGTATTCAAGAGTTTGTCAAATTCAAGATTGACAAGTCCCTCAACAAATACTTCCCTGGTGCATTACAAGCAAAGGACTGGAAGGAATATTTTGACATATTGCAGCATACAAATGGAAAGGGTAATCCAAAGGTATGTTATTGCTGTGATCCTAATTGTATTGGTGACAAGTATGTTAAATCCATAATGGGTTCTAATGGTAGTGGTGGAACATACAAGACGGTATGTAACTATCTTGAGGGAGTTCCTTCTAAACCGGACAACACTAGTAACTCAGAGAAGAAGGTTAATAACGACTATCCTAAGTTATTCTTCGAGGCAATTCAGAAGTCTATTAACTCTACTGACAAGTATGCAGGAGAACTTGAGGCGACATATAATGGCAACTCTATAAAGATAACTAATAAGGGTAACGATGGTGCAAAACTAGCGGTAGTATTTGACATAATACTTAACTCATCTGAGTACTATAATAGCACTAACAATCTCAATTGGGTTTATAGTAATTCTCCAAGTGAGTTGCCTAGTTCTATTGAGGTGAATGTTTCTGCTAATGCGCAACAGAACCAAAGAAGGATTTCTGTGTATAATGGTAAAGCGACGACGGCAAATACTAAACTTACTGGTGATGACTGCAATGAGAAACTTATGCAGTCGTTAAGTAAGAAGTATGGCTCTAACAAGAGTTTGTTTGAGAAGGAATGCCCTCAGTTCAGCAATGCTAAGGACTCAATCGACAAGTTCAAGCCAAGCGACTGTGGATCGCTATATACACCATCAGAGGGAGGCTCTTCTGGAAGTATCGATGGATTTGCAGGACAGGTTACAAATGCTCTGATGAAGAAGGTTCTGTCTCACGTGAATGTATATTGTCACGCCCATAACTATTCAAACAGAAAAGAATGGTATGATGTTAGGGGTAGCGGCTCTTCAGTATATGGAAAGACTCACGGTGGATATTGTACATATGGTCCTTCTACTTGGTATGCATATTCAGATGTTAGTGATGGCCAAACACCTGTTAGTGGTAGTAAACACGACCTTCACTTCTATCCATCACCCGATAAAGCCAACCATAGGAATACGACGCTTGGAAGTTATGGCTTCAAGATGGTATGGCACGGAACAGTTGAAGATGCGCTTAAATTACCTAATTCATCATTCAGACCTGGTGACGTTAGTACCCAATACTATTACAATGGTCACGGCGAAAAGTCAGCTCACGGATGTATGTACACTGGCAAGGATTGGCGCAGCGATTCTGTACAGAGAACCATTATGGCAAACACTAGTTTCAAGGGAAGAGATGGTAATTACTCAGTATGCATTTGGAGGCATCCGGATTATCAAGAACCTGGAATGAGTGTAAAAGAAGTAACTTAAAAATTTGTTTTTTTAACTTTTTTTATATATCTTTGCATTATGAAAACGCTTGGGTATATAATAACTGATAAGAAGATGAACGACATCGAGGGCTTTGTGGAGCAGGTCAAGGATTTTACCGAGACTGATCCCACAAAGCCTATACTTGTCGTCGGATGGGACAACGCAAGACTCCACAGTGGGTACAGATCTATACTCGAAAGAGAGTTAGCACCTGGTGTGTTCTGGACTTTCAAGAAGAGCGAGAGCCGTTCTGAGTTCGAGCAGGATCTGAAGAAATTCTATAGATATATCTATGATAATATATTAAATAATATTAATTATTACTATATAGATATACTTAAATTAGGATATAATAGATTAAAAAAGTTATATACTATTTTTAATTCTAGTGAAAGAAAAAATATTTATATAAGTGATGGTGTCCTGTACACGATGTACGAGGGCAACGTTTTAGGAGTATCCCTTGACGTACTTGAGTACTGCGGGGTGAAGCGTGACAAGGTGTTAGCCTTGCTATCCTCTAACCCAGGTAATAAAATATATGACAACTCATCCAGATGGATGATCAAACTTGGAAGATACCTGGGCAATAAGAAGTACGCAGTTCCGTACTTCATATCAACATAACATTAAAAATGAGTACAAATGGTATCATAATTGGAACATTCGTTAGGAAGAACAAGATTCTGTCTTTTCTTGAGACATTGAGGGCTGGATATGGAATCAAGCTGGATAAGGTGTTTGTGTATGAGATTGACACCAACCAGCTAGAATATCTTGTCACGTTCAAGACGTTTGACAAGGATAAGTTCATCAAGAAGATTAGTAATGCCACTGTAATGCACGTGAAAAACGGTTGCTTATTCTCTATAAACGCACTCAACAAGCTTATCGACCAGGAGAAGGGCGACGATAAACCTAATAATGAATATGTGGTTGATTGGGACAAATACAAGGACAAACTGATTATCCTCACTGGAGGTGAGCTTTCTATCTCGAAACTCACTAAAATAGAGGACAAGTCAGTGTTTTTCAACTAATCAGATATTTATAGTAAATAATTTATACTATGGGACGTTTTATAATTAAACATATCAATAGTATGAAGCCACAGAAGACTGTGACTCCATCGGAAAATAAGATCAACGAAAATAAGAGCGTTATGACAACAGAAGAGAAGATCGCAATGGCACAGGCAGCATTGGCAGGACAGAGCCAGGCAGCTCCTGTTAAGAGAGTTAAGAGGGACAAGGGACTTATCGAGAGGACTGAGAGTTCTAAGACCATTCTTACTGAGGATAATAAAGAGCTTTTGAACGACTAATATAGAAATGACTAACATTAAGTACCTTAAAGAGAATAATCTATACGAGGCACATCAGCACTTCATGCAGTTGTGCGAGAGCTATCCGTTCGAAATGGAAGAAGCCGGAGAAGACGATCCAAACGCACAGCAAGATCCTAATATGATGGGCGGTGCTCCTGGTGGTATGCCTGGTGCTGACCCAATGGGCGGTGGTGCTCCTGGCGCAGACCCAAACGCTATGGGTGGAGACCCTAATGCGATGGGTGGTGCTCCTGGAGGCGACCCTAATGCTATGGGTGGACAGGATATGGGGGCTGATCCAAATGCAATGGGACAGCCAATGCCGGATGCATCTGATCCAATGGGTGATGATCTTGGTGGAGAAGATCCATTTGCTGACCAGAGAACTGGTGATGATGACCTTGGCGGTGATGATACTGATGGCGATACCATCGATATTGATGGTCTTACCAAGGCTGAGGAGAAGCTTAATGATAAGCAGAACCAGGTAGGACGTGACTTGGCAAAGGTTGACACAAAGATATCAAATCTCATAGATAAGATTGCTGGATTACAGTCAGCACTTGATAGTAATAGTTCTGAACTTGAGAGTCTCAAGGCTGAGTTTGAGAAGAGAAACCCAACTCAGACAGAAAAGCTTGACATTCGTGGCGCACTTGATTCATATCCTTTCAATGTAAGACCAGATGATTTCTGGGCAAACAAGATGAAGGAGAGGGGTAACTACGAGGTTTATGCTGACAATGACAAGTCAACAGAGGATCAGTACACAATCACTGACGAAGACGTAGAGAATTTGCCTAGTGATATTTCAAAGACGTTCAGTATAGACGACGATGATATTCAGACACTTGAAAAAATGTTTAAGTTATAATGAAAAGAATTATACTTAGGGAAGACAAACTTGATAAGATTCTTGACAGTGAAGACGTGGTTTATGACAAACTTACTGATCAAGGTAAGGAGGTTGTAGATAACCTCAAACTCGCAATAGGGAGATATTATACCCTCCTTGGGCGTGGAATACCTCAAGAACCTTATGGGAAACTTTGGGTTGATTACCTTAATCCGTTAAGGGAAAAACTTATGGGACTATAGCGAATTTCCCCAACTGTTAAAAAATATAAAAAAATAGTTGGGGAAAAATTTGTTTTTTTAACTTTTTTTATATATCTTTGCAATAGAAAACTTTTAAGCACGTAACAGACGTGCATCAATAATATTTTTAAAATTTTTTTAACAATGAACGAAAAGAGATTTAGCGCAAACATTAGCGCAGAAGATGTCGAGAGACAGTATGCCGAGGAGCATACACCACAGGCTAAACCTAAGAAGACTCAGTTTGACACCAAGAACTATTTACAGGCAAGATTGGGTGAAAAGGAGACTTCAAAATCACTTACAATCAGACTGTTGCCTATCACTCCAGATAGTACAACGGCATTCCAGAAGATTCATATGCACACAGTACGTGTAAACAAAGAGATTTCAGCCAGCGGTTGGAAGACTTTCGTGTGTCCTACAAAGAACAAGAAAGACGGAAAACTGATGGGTGACAAATGCCCGTTCTGTGAACTTTCAACGAGAGCACGTGAGCTTAAGAGCCAGGCACTTGATGAACCAACAAAGAAAAAGTATGGTGATATCGAGTTCCTTAACAGGGCTAAGGACATGTGGATTGTTCGTTGCATTGAGCGTGGTCACGAGGAAGACGGCGTGAAGTTCTGGATGTTCCCAGACAACAGACAGGGTAAGGGTGTATATGATCAGATTATGGGTCTTGCAGAGACCAGGAGAGAGTCTGCAAAGGCTAAGGGTAATGATTACAGCATCTTTGACTTGAACAATGGACTTGATCTTATTGTTAAACTAAAGAAGGGTACTGACGGCAAGACTGCAATACAGATTCTTGACGGTGGATTCCCATGCCCACTCAGTGACGATTTCGAACTTGGCGAGAAGTGGATTCACGACGAGAAAAAGTGGTACGAGGTCTACACTGTAAAGTCATACGACTATATGACGATAGTGGCAGAGGGTGGTGTTCCAGTATTCAGCACTGAGGAAAAGAAGTACATCAACAAGGTTGAGGCTGACAAGATCAAGGAAGAGGCTGACAAACAGAGAATGGAGGAAGCCCTTACTGAGCAAGCTAGGGATTACTCAGAGATTGCAGCAGCACCAGCCGAGGCGGGTACTGTGGTTGACGGAAGTAAGTTCGACACATCAGAAGACACGGAGGATGGCTTGCCATTTTAATAGTATGAAGTGGAGAAACCCTAATGAACTGCCTTGCAGTGTTGATGAAATCGGAAAGACATACAATATCATTATGATAATGGAGGACAAAAAAAGTTCCACAGGATATAAGATAAGAACTGACATATGGCGTGTAACTGACGGGAAAATGGTGTGGGACAAAGATAAAAGAGTTTGGGCACATCCAAATCCAGAACCACGTGGAGGATTTTCCAGAACAGCAGTTGACTCTTGTCTTGGATTCATGTTTGAGGAAGATATGATTTCTGATTTTAAATAATTTACATCAAATGTTATGTATATAGATGAGTAGCAAACTTTACTTTAAGTTTGGGTGTATGAATTCTGCTAAGAGTATGCTCCTTCTTACAACGGCGCATAACCTCGAAGAGAATGGACTAGAGATAATGGTGCTCAAGCCGTCTGCTGATACCAGGGACGGCGAGGGTATCATTAGGTCGAGAGTCGGAATAGAAAGGAAATGTACCAACGTCGATGAGGATGTGAACCTTTACAAGGCAATAAAGGAGTACAGAAACTTTCTTGCATCACAATTCATTGAACTTAAATGGGTACTCGTGGATGAGTGCCAGTTCCTAACTGAGGAACAAATTGACCAGTTATCGGATGTGGTTGATTTTCTTGACATCAACGTGATGTGCTATGGTTTGAGAACTGATTTCCAGTCAAAGCTTTTCCCGGCTTCAAAGAGGCTGTTCGAGCTTGCTGATGATTTTGAAGAGATCAAGTCAACATGCGCTTGCGGAGACAGAAAGACATCAATAAACGCAAGATTCGATGCGGACGGAAACATCGTTACAGAGGGAGACCAGGTAGTAATCGGTGGAAACGACATGTATAAAGCAATATGCAGAAGATGTTGGAAGAATAAAATAAGAGATAAAAAATTAGCAGAACAAGGATGAAACAGCCTATAAAGAAAAAGGAGTTCAAGAGGCCTAGCATCGCTAGTATCAAGGAAAAACTCAACTTAACGATGAAGTCAAGTGCAGATCTCGTTAAGTCAGCAGCAGATAAGCCAATGGATTTTATACCACTTCCAGAGGCATTCTCAGATGCAATAAAACTGCCAGGAATACCTAAGGGTTATCTCACGATTGTTACAGGATGGTCAAACACTGGTAAGTCAACCATCAAGAATTGTCTTATAGCGTCGTGTATCAACAATGGAATCCTGCCAGTTATATACGAGACTGAGAATAACTTTGACTTCAAGTATGCAATAGACTGTGGAATGAAGGCAACACCTGTGTACGGTGACGTTGAGGTTGAACACGTTGATTACGAGACAGGAGAAGTCACATATACAACAGAGAACAGGATCATCAACTATGAGGGTGATTTCCTTTTCTATGACAACAAAATTCTCGCAGACGTTTACGGCGAAAATGACTATTCCACTGGTAAAAAGCTGAAGGTTAAACGTAAACAAGCTGTTCTTGAAGATATTGCATATTCGATAACTGATATACTGGATGCACAGGACAGAGGTGACATCCAGCAGCCAATCTGCTTCATCTGGGACTCAATCGGATCTATACAGTCATTCAAGTCCCTTGAGAGCAAGACTGGTAACAATATGTTCGATGCTGGTGCTATAGCACAGGCATTCCAGGACATTATCAATAACAGAATACCATCATCTAAGAAGGTCAGTGAGCCATATACAAACACGTTCTTCTGTGTTAACAAGATATGGAATGACTCAATGAACTCAATGGGCGGTGTTCCTTCAATAGAGCTTAAGGGAGGTAAGACGTTCTTCTACGGCGCAAGACTTATCATCCACCTTGGAGGCATCGGTAAGGCTGCTACGAAGAAGCTTGACGCAACCGCAAAGGGTAGCAAATATCAGTACGGTATAACAACTAAGGTAAGGACGACAAAGAACCAGCTACCAACACCTTGGAATGTTACCTACGAGGGAGAAATGTCATGTGTACACAACGGACTCCTAAGCCCGGAGAAACTTGAGGAATACAAGAAGACATATATGAAGGAGATTCTTGCAAGACTTGAGGAGAACGGAGGAAAGGACATCACCGAGGATGATGTTCAATTTGCGGAGGAAGCAACAGATGAGTAAATTAAAAACTCCCTACGAATTATTCGGTGTCGAGTGTGGTAAGGGCTGGGAAAGCCTTTACCAACCGATACTAGATAAAGTAGAGGAAATAAACAAGAAAGATCCAGATAATCCAATAGAGATACTACAGATAAAGGAGAAGTTCGGACAACTTATGATATATCTCAGCAGATATACGCCGGAACTAACCGAAATGTGTATGGAAGCATCTGAGAAGTCCAATCACATATGCGAGGAATGCGGAAAGCCAGCAGAGCCTAGGACGTGTGATTATTGGATCTATCAGCTATGTGACGAGTGTTATGATAAATTCAAAGTTGAACAATTAAAAAAATTAGAAAGTTATGAGAGTAAATTTGAACACGGAGAACAGAATCTCCATCAAGAGACTGACAGATGCTGACTTAAGCAGGAGTACAACAACCAATCAGACCCACATTGGTCTTTCTGACAAGAGTTTGACCTTTATGGGAAACAACAAGAGGGCTAGGACGGCAATACTGGTTCACAAGAACAGTTGGTTTGCTGAGACGTGCGACATTGGTAAGATTACCAGGAAGGACGGAAGACACGATGCTCCTAAGATCTCTATGGGAAACAGGAACAAGGAGAACCTTGTGAAGAGGATTAGGGAGATTGCATCAACCAACAGGCATGCGCATTATATGTTGTGGTTCGCTGCTGACACTGGCACACCAGTATTTTGGGTTATCAGAAAGGGATCTGCCGACTATAAGAAGTTAAAGGATATTGTTAACTTCAACGACGTTAACGATAAAATCTGTACATTCGGAAACGATGACAGAGAATTTAAACTAATCACAGATATTATAGAGACAATATAATCGTTATGAAAAATTCTATTAAGTTCAAAGACCTGTTCAACAAGCTAGGTAGTAGCGGTGTCTTCAAAGTTGACAGGTATCAGAGGAAGTTCAAATGGGGTAAGAAGCAAGCAAGGAGGTTCTTCGACGACATCTCAGATTGGGCTAAGCGTTCAGTTGAGCACACAAGGGGGCGTTTCACTGGAGGCGGCGACTATTTTGTACAGTCAGTTGCTCTATATGAGGAAGAGGAAAAGGAGAATATCACGCAGCTTGTTGACGGTCAACAGAGAACGACAAACATAGCACTTCTTTGGCTTGTTTGCAGGAATCTTATACTTGATAGTAAGAAAGAGAAAGTTTGTGCTTTGTATGAAAACATAATCAAGTTCGTGGAATACACATTGACTGTTCCGGACTCATGGGAGAAGGATATCAAGGAATACAGACTTGTATTACAGGGTGAAGATAATGAGGTATTCAGAAGTATTATTGAGAGGAACTATGCTTTCCTCAAAGCACATAAGGATAACAACGTCGCCAAGATTTACAGCCACTACTATACATGGGTTGGAGAACTATTCAAGGACGAAACCAAGTTTAAGAACTTCTACGTTAATGGAATAGGTAATGTATCAACCATAGAGGAGATATGTGAGACCCAGGAGGAGGCAAATAGAACCTTCATTGCAAAGAACTCTACTGGCTTATTGGTTGAGAAGGGTGATATTCTTGCGGCAAAGATATTCAAGGCAGCACACGATTCTGAGTACATAACTACACAGATGATCAGTGATAAACTTGTATTCGTCGATAGTTTGAAAGACTATTTCGATATGGATAAGGAACTTGGATGGTTCTTCTCAAGATTCTTATACTATCACTTCGGATTGAGTGAAATGCCAAAGGAGGGAGAACTTCTTGGAATGTTCGACAAGTATCTCTCAAGTATGAATATCATCACTGCCATAGAAAAGATTAAGGAATATTTCGATCTAGAACGTGAAGGAGAGAGGCTCAATAAGAATGTTTCATTCGATGCATTCAGAGATCTTTACATAATCTGGGGAGATATGTCGAGATATGATGACATACAGTTATCAGAGAAGAAGAAGATAATGGACATCGCCGACGGTTTCCATATCAGAAGGTGGTTCAATGGCAGAAATACTACACCAGAGAAAGTTCTGTGTGGTTTCATTAGGTCATCTTTCGCCACAAAGAAAGACAACGAATCTTATTACAATGCTTTTGTAAGGAATCTTATAAGTAAGAGGTTCTCTGGCGTTGATAGATTTAACTTCGGTGACGATAATGATTTGTATGAGATTGTAAAGACAAAACAGATGACATCTTGCCCATTCACAAAGCATTTGCTCAGCAGAATAAACGACTTCTGCTCTGGAGGTGAAGATCAACTGATAGAGCACAATGATGAGGTTCAGATAGAGCACGTCTTTGCTAAATCCAACAAGAAGAAAGTTGATGAGATAACAGCCAGGTGCATTGATACACTGGGTAACTATACCCTGTTGACAGGAACTTGGAACAACAAGTTATCGAACAAGCCGTATTTGGAGAAGAAACCATATTACAGCGACAGTACATTCAGATTGAATAGGTATTTCGATAATATCGATGAATGGAACGCAGAGTTGATTGGTAATAGGTGTGAACACCTTGCAGATATAATACTGAAAATGTGGCCTATCACACCAATAAATGAGGAGGATGAAGTGGTATTCGCTGAGTCAAGCCTTGTAACCAGTTAAAAAACATTAAAAGAATCGAGATTGCTTTGGTGGTCTCGATTTTTTTCTTTAACTTTGCGTCGTAAATAAAATAAGATATATGAATTACGTTTACGGTAAGACAAGAGTCAAGTTCGTCCATGACTCAAAGTACAGGATTGAGGATGAAATTAATAAGGCACTCGATATGATCCAGAGTGAAAACGATGTCGTGCTAGACATTAAGATAAATGCCCCTGGTGATGGATACGAGTGTATGGCGTTAATAATTTATAAACATGTAGAAGGTAATGAACAAGAAGGAAGAGTTTGAGGAGTTCATGCGTGATAACGCAGGACTCATTGGAGACATTTGCGAGGCAGCTTGCAATCTCCATGACGTTGATTGTAACCAGAAGTACGGCGACGGAAAGCCATACTCAGTACACTTGAAAATGGTGGCTGACTGTGCTATGGAATGGATCAGTGAGGCATGTGAGCGTGAGGAGGACATCATACCTATCATCTTCGGTGCATATTTCCACGATGCCATAGAGGATGCCAGGATGACGTATAACGACATTTTAAGCCTCGCTAAGAGGTTTATGACACCTTCCCAGGCAACTATGGCTACTGAGATAGTTTATGCCCTTACAGACGAAAAGGGACGCAACCGTGCTGAACGTGGAAGTATGAAGCATTACGAGGATATCCGCAATACCAAGTATGCCCCGTTTGTAAAGTTCTGTGACAGATACAGCAACTGGAAGTATTCAGTTGACAACGGAAGCAGGATGGCTGCTGTCTATAACAAGGAAATGCCGGAGTTCATAGACAAGCTTGGTGGTGACAGATTTCTTACGAAGGAACTTATTGGAAAAGTTTTACCAGATCTAGTATGAGTAAGCCGAAGAATAACAGGGTAATGTGCCCGGACTGTGGAAGGGCTAAGATGCTCTTCGAGAGTGAGAGGAAGGCGAGTGACTTCATCAGATGGAATGGTGATGATATTGACACACACGGCGGTGAACTGAGACCTTATTATTGCCCGGCTTGTTGTGGGTGGCACATCACGAGTAAGCCACACGACGATGCATATGATCACAGGACTGAGAATCTCATCGGCGCATACAATAGATCAGTGTTAAATAAGAGGTTGAAGATTAGCGGTATAAAGGGTATTGCCCTTGGTATGCATAACTATGACCTCTATAAGATTGCCGACGATGTGTGGAACTCGATTCCACAAGAGGCTAGGGATAGTGGCGAGAAGAAGCAGATCAAGCTATGTATAAACCAGTATCTTGCAGAGCACGGCATTGAGGAGAATGATGGCGGTAATATGAGAACCAAGGTTTATGCTAAATGGGAGGAGTATAATTATAGCATACATCATTAAAAAAGGTTAGGAGTCTGTCCTAACCTTTTAATATTCTTTTCATCATGTCTGAGAATTTTTTGGTTTCTTCTTGAAGTCCAGCAGCTTCTTGATCAGCAATGCCTCCTATTCTTTCCTTTGCACTTGTTATAACGTTGTTTATAACAAGGTTAAGACCCATTTTTTCAGCAAATCCATGTGCCTCAGAAAGTCTATTGGCAAATATTTCTTTGGCTTCACGATATGTGGACATTTTGTTACTTATTCCACGTTTTTGGTTTGCCTTATTCATATCGAATGAATCTATGTTATCTCCGTGAACCTCAACCAATACATAAAGCTCTCCGATATTTTCATCTTTAGGCTCATAGCACATTCTGCAAAGATAGCAATTCATTTTGGTTGGTTTACCTTTGCTGTCAAGTACGTCTCCGTGTCTTCCACAAGGACACTTATAGTAAAGTCTTCTCTTCACAGTAGGTCCGTTTGGATCAAACATATCAGTATATTCTTCTGGGGTTGTTGTTTCAGAATCATTAACATATGGTTTTGGATCGTATTTAACATGTAATCCATCACCTGTTTCATGAAGAGGTATAAGCGGCTTAGAACCGTCGTAATCACCTTTACCACGTTCACTCTTAGGTAGAACTGTATAATTCACTTTTCTGCCAGTAGGAACATATGTGTCGTCTAGTGCGTCATAAAGTTCTGAACTTACGGCGAAGAATCTTCTTGCAATTGCAGCAGACTGACCATTGGTATCGTCTGCGCCCCTAGTACCTACGTTCATAGTAGATGCATTAATGATAATGTTCTTAATCTTCGTGAAGTTAAGATTCCTACATGTGTATGCTGCCGTGCTTATTCCTACAAGCTTGAGATCTCCGGCGAACTTATCGAATGCATCGAGAAGCCATTGTCCTATAAAGTCACCTTCCTCATTCAATCTTATAAACCTAGCTCTAAATGCATTAGGGGTGTTTTTTATTACAGCAAGATCCTGCTCATCGAATATCTCACCGAAATCGTGTGAATAGATGATCATAGCAAGATTCTCCCTTGCGCCCTTAGGCTGCTTAAGAGGGGCATTAGAATCTTTCATTCTTCCAGCCTCAGTAAGGTACTCGTTTAATGCCATTCCGAGTATAGACCTACTCTCGCCCATATCTTCAACATTGGTGTTCTTTTTGCCTCGTGGTGTCTTCACTCCAGAGTATGTGCTTGGTTCAGAAAGTACGTTATCATTTGATGGTGTACCTAATCTCTTGAACAAGCCTTTCAATGGAGTAAGTTGTCCTTCTTGATCATTCAGTTTTTTGAACCATTTCTGTGATGTGTCTGGGTTATTGAGAAGTGCTCCAGCCATATTTGTTGGGTTTATAAGGTGCATTTTTATGACCTTAAACATAGCTGCAAGTAGTTCTGGATCTTTATGCGCCGTTTGCCACATCATGTGGAGGTTTGAGTTTTTCTTGTGAAGACCCTCATAGTTATGCTCAGATCCCCTCGCATAGCAAGCGTATCCTACAAGGCACTCATTCCACGCAGGACATCTGTGAGCAGTTGTAAAGTTTATTACAAGAGTATCTTCTGGCAATTTGGAGTTACCATATGTGTACATAGCTGTAGGCATCTTGAAGTCATATCCAAACTTACTATTAAGCATCTTGTTGAACATAGCCTTGAAATACAGATCTCTAAGGGTTTCGAGTGCGTTCTCATCACCATTTTTAACCATTTCAGCCATTTCACCATATGTTGGGTTGTTCTCATCCTCACCTAGGTGGTGATCTTGTCTTGTTCCGGTTTTGAAATATGTGCATATTTCGTCTGGTGTAACATTTGTTAGATCCAATCCTTCAATATCATAACCAACAACTTTGTTGCCAGGATTATACGGTTTGACGACTTTATCATTTTCGTCTTTTACAGCTGGCGTAGAAAAAGGCTTTTTGTTAGATAAAGTTTTCTCATCATCGTATTTATAGGTTTTGTTTCCGTTTTCATCCTCATCATACATAGGATTACCTTCGTCGTCATTCATTATGTTGTTGACCACGTAGTTAGTGCCAAATGGGGCTTTGTTGATACCAGCCTCTTTAGCCCTATTCTGATCGTATGCAGGTGTAAGTGAGAATTTATCTGCCATGTCTAGATACCTTCTGAGACCACCATAACCGCCATACTGGTGAAGTATTTCTTGTTTCCTTTCTGTAGGAGTGTTTGGATTAATCCATTCGTTGTAGTCCATCAAGGCTTGCTTAAGTTCTGAACTCATAGTACCAACGGCTTTCTCATAAGAACCGTTTACATTTGGACTATTGAGAATCTTGTCAGCCTCTGCCCTACGTGTTGCACCTTTGTCTAGGTTTATACCAATATTCCTAGCAACATTCGACATAGTTGCTTTGTCACTATTGGTGAGACTATTGTAGTGTTTCTGAAAAGCATTACCCAATTCTCTCTTAGCTGCCATTGTAGGAGACGTATCACCCTTAATTTTCTCATTAAGAATGCTTTTATTTGTACCACGAAACATTTCTCTAACCACTTCTTCTACAAATAAGTCTATATCTTTTTTCATATCTAATATAACTAAATTTAACAATAAATACATCTAAAATTTGGTTTTTTAATTTTTTTTATATATCTTTGCATATATGAAACAGCCAGTTAAGAAAAAAATAGCCGCTGCCAATGGAATAACCAATGAGAAGCAGATATACACACTGATCGTGGATGGAAATAACCTGTTGAAGAGATCCCTTACAGACAAGAGGATGAACAACAGAGGAGAACAATACGGTGGTGTTGTAAGGTTTATAAATAGGCTTGGTATAATACTGTCTAAAAAGGATTTTGACTATTGTATCGTGTCATGGGATGGAGATGGTTCTGGAATACTGCGTTGGAGAATGTATGAGGACTATAAGGCTAATCGTGACAAACATTACGATATGTTGAACGCAGAGACTGATTATGACAAGTATTATAGAGATTTACAAAGGAAAATCATTGAAAGCAGGAAGAAGAAGCCGACATTAAGGGGAGAGACTGATGAAGAGGCTTTCCAGAGGCAGAAGAATATCATCCAGGACATTTTAGAGGAACTGTGTATAAGGCAATATGAGTTCGAGGATGTGGAGGGAGACGATATTGTTGCGTATTATGTGAAAAATAAGAAGCCAAATGAGAAGGTTGTGATTATGTCAACTGACAGGGATATGACACAACTCATTTCTGATAGTGTCATTATATGGAATCCGTCAAAGGATGATTTCGTCACCACCAAGAACTCCGTACAAGCTTTGGGTATCACTCACGAGAACATTGTACTTGAGAAAATACTGTGCGGTGACGTATCAGACAACATAAAAGGTGTGAAAGGTCTTGGTGAACAGACATTGATCAAATACTTCCCGGAGTTGATAACAACAAAGACCGATTTGGAGACCGTAGTGAGGCGATCAAGGGAGCTGCTGGAGGAGAGGAAGGCGAACAAACAAAAGCCCCTCAAAGTGCTCGAAAACATCGTTAACGGAGTTACGGATGGATGCCAGGGGGACAAGCTTTATGAGGTCAACAGGAAAATCATAGATCTATCAGAACCGTTGCTGACAAAGGAGGCAAAGGAATATCTTGACTATAGATTATATGATGTCATAGATACTAGTGAGAGAGATACAAAGAATGTTTATAGGATAGTAGAGAAGAATAAGATGTTTGATATGATGGACGAACACAAGTTCGGGGACATATTAGCACCATATTCAAGGATAATAGCAATGGAGAGGAAGCGTTATGGAGAATTTAAGAGAACTGCTGGAGAAGGTTAACACAGATAATCCTACTCCGTTTGATCTGAAGATCGTGTCGTTAAGGGATTACTACGTCGGTTTGGAAAGAAAAAGGGACATAAAGAAACTAAGGAGATTGAAACTCCTGGTTCACCTGTATCCTAACATAATAAAGAAGAATGCATTCCGTGCCATCCAGACACTGGTAGAAGATCCAGGCGAGAAAACACTGATTATAATACGTAATCCGGAGAAGATAACTGCTGTTGAACAAGAGCTTATCCAGAAACATTATGGTAATATCAGATTCGACGGAAATAACTTGAAGGCTGTATTCAAGGTATTGGATCTTTATGAGCGTTTTGGATTAAATGATAAAAAAAGTTAATAAAAAATTTGTTTTTTTAACATTTTTTATATATCTTTGCAATACGAAACGAGAGAACAAACATGTTTAACTTAACAATTTCAATTTTATGGAAGTAAAAGAAAAAGATTACAAAGAGGAGAGGTTTGAGTTTGCACTATTTGTAAATGATAACATCATCTGTAAAAGAAATTTCAGAATCTTCAACTTTATTGAGGGCAGTATGAACACACTAGAGTTCAAGGATACTGTTGACAAGGTTGTGAAATTGATCGACGATGACCTTAAATCAAAGAGCAGGGTATTCACATGGTATTACTTCAACCCAAACGAGCCGGATGCATTCGAGGAATTTGCAGGAAAGCCACTTGAACCTTGGGCTTGCACGTTCAAGCTTGTCATATCTGACAACAAGCGTGAAGTTATCTCAAGGATCTGGGATGGATATGCATATCCTAAACCAATACGTGAAAAGGTTGATCTCAGTAACAAGAATGTAAAGGTTACAAACAAGGATGGACAGTCATTCTCATATGAGAAGGAGTCTTTCTTCAAGTCAAATGAGGGAAGGTTGTCATTTGAGCACGAGGTGCTGAAAGCAATGATCGGCGACAAGCCAGATGTATTGCTTCAGATCACCAAGAAGATCTGTGAGGCTTGCTCTCCTACAAAGGAAGAGATCAAGGAAGCAGGGCGTTTTAATCCCAGGGAATCGTCAAAGTATTTGACAAACTACACAACCTACGAGGATTATTACCCTGGTAGTGAAACAACAATTAAAAAGGACAACGACGACAACGAGATCAAGGTCACGAAGAAGATAGGAAAGCCTAAGAGGTATGCCTATAGTCTGTATCTCACCAACAAAAAGGTTGAGAACGCATGGGGTCGTGCCGTAGCTGAAAAAACAAAAAAGTACTTTAGAAATCTTTACAATTAATAGGAGGAAGTGGTAAATGGCTCAGAGAAATAGGGAAAATTTAGGCTACCTGGGAGAGGATTTCCAGTATAAGCTTGTACATGAGTTCATGGATAACCACACCTTCTTTGAGGATTTGAACCCTATCATAGATCAGAATATGTTCACAGATCCCAACTTGAAAACAATAGTTGGGGTTATGAAGAACTATTATGAAAAGTACGGAAATGTACCATTCTATGATAATGTTGGTATCGAGCTTAGGGATTTGTCACGCTCAGAGAAGGAGAAAGAGACATACCTCGCAGTACTTGACAAGATCAAGGCAACCAACTCTAGCGGAGTGGAAAGCACCAGGGAGAAAGCAGAGAAATTCTTCCGTCAACAGAACATCGTTAGGACTGCAAATGAAATACTCAAAATCGCTGAGAAAGGAGACGATAACGAGTATGACAGGTGTGTAGGACTGCTTAACGACGCAATGACAGTTGGAATACACAACGACTTTGGCGAAGGTTTGTTTGACCATATTAATGAAACTCTGTCAGACGATTACAGAGTACCAATCCCAACTGGTATCAAGAAGATAGACGAGGTGCTGGAAGGTGGTCTTGGAAAAGGAGAACTTGGTGTCATCATCGGTCCTACCTCCTTTGGTAAGACATCACTCACCACAGCAATGGCTTCACATGCCGCCTGTGAGGGTTATAAAGTCCTACAGATCGTATTCGAGGATAGAATTAAACAGATTCAGAGAAAGCACCTTGGTAGAATTACTGGCATAGAAGCAAGGGATTTGTCAAAGCCGGAGAACATCGAACTTGTAAAGCAGACAATTGAAGCGTTCCCCGACAAAGACAAACTTAGGGATAACCTCAGAATTGTCAAATTCCCAAGCGGTGAGAAAACTGCAAGGCAAATAAAGAGGTTTATCCAGAAACTGATCAACACTGGATTCAAACCGGATCTCGTCATCGTTGACTATTTCGAGTGCCTGGAGCACGAGGCTGACAAGTCAACTACCAACGAGTACGAGAGAGAGGGTAAGACCATGAGAATGTTCGAGGCTATGGCTGGAGAACTTGACATGGCGTTCTGGATACCTTCACAGGGTACTAAGGACTCTATCAACCTCGAACTCGTCACGATGGATAAGATCGGTGGTTCAGTGAAGAAAGCACAGATTGCTCACGTAATCATGTCTATTGCCAGAACTGTTGAGGATATCTCAGAGAACAAGGCTACAATTGCTATCTTGAAGAATAGAGCAGGTA
>Ga0310691_10001970_pt1 | contig 29240 bp, 35 predicted proteins | sample 176DNAGHGlowgp2_FD_203887 | JGI IMG/M metagenome (GOLD analysis project Ga0310691, IMG submission 203887) | Sheep rumen microbial communities from Palmerston North, Manawatu-Wanganui, New Zealand - 1766 DNA GHGlow gp2 (v2) (version 2) | ecosystem: Host-associated > Mammals > Digestive system >... | reverse complement strand
GAAATTTGAAAGAATTGTAATTGATTTGGAACACTATTTTTATTTAGGAATGACAAAAAGCACAGACCCAATACAAAGGGGAGCATTAGAGGGCTGCATGGAAGTATATAGAGAAACAGTACAAAAGTATTTATAGATAGGAGGGTTTATAAGATGATGCACGGATTAGAACTAAGTAAGCAGGCAATGATTGATTTTAATAACCTAAAAGATAAGGTTGCAAGTAATCAGGGAGTTTTCATTATAATTGATAAGGATAATTATTCAGTGTTAAGAGTAATGAATACACTGGATGAAGTTGAGAAAGAAATAGATAACTTGCAAGGACATTACAGATTTGGTCAACTTCATTTTGATATTGTTGGTTTAAAAGAAATATCAGATAACCTTATTTGAATTAAATAGGAAGGACATTATTAAAGAAAGGACAGCTGGTAAAACAGCTGTCTTTTTATATGCAGTTAGATATAATTTAAAACTTCTATATCAAAGCTATAGACAGGGCTTAATCATAGATAGACTATGCCAGATACATTGATATGAATAGGGAGTAGTTAAATTAATTAAATAAGAAAAAATTATTTATAAGGAGAGATGCATTATGGAAGTAATAAATTCATTAGTTGATATGATTGATGCTTTTAGAAGAGAGTATACAGAAGAAGAATTACGTAGTTTAGATTTGTTCTACAAAGCATGTCAATTAACAGCAAGTTATCAGAGATTAAAAGCTTCTATGGTCAAGTCTGAGCCTTCTATTATTCAATAAGGGCATGAAAACAGACATATAGTTGATTAGGTAGTAGATTTAATAAAAATTAAATCATAAAAACTAAAAACGGGTAAGATACCCAACAAATTAGTAAAGGAGACAAAGTTATGAAAGGTCAAGCATTAACAATCACAGAACTTAACAACACACTTAAGAAAGAGGCACAGATTGAAACAATCACATTTGAAGAGTTTAAGAGACTTCATAAGAGTCAAGGTTCTAAGCTGGATAGAATGGTTGCTTCAATAAAGAGTGTAGAACCAATGGAAGATGGTTATGAACTTCACATTGATAACTTTAATGACGGAGAGAAAGTGATTAAAGTTAGACATAATGGAAAAGTAAGTATTAATGGTTCATCATACAGAGAACTTGTTGATAACAAATCAATGCACTTAAGAATAAATCACAATAACAATTCAATAGTGGTTGAAAAGTTAATTATGATATGTAAGTGCATTGTTGATAACGAGTTACCTATAAGGTTTAAAGGATTATGTGTGAATGTTATGGATGGTTCTGGAAATATTATGACAGCAAATGAACTAGGTATAAAACCAGACTACAATATTGAGAATTTAGAGTGGACATTAAGTTATAGAAATTTAATACATGGTAAAAAGATATATGGTTTATTTAAAACAACAGGACATGCATATAGATACAGTGCAAATGATGAACTACTTAATCAAATATATGTAACAAGAGATGAAGAACAGATAAAAGAGTATATGAATAATAATTATGTAACTGTAGACTAACAAGTTATAAAAAGGAGGATACCAATATGAAGAAAAATAACAATTGCAAATTGAATAGTAAGTTTGAAGTATTAATGTTAACAGCTCCAGTTTTATTAGTAGGTGTTTATGCAATAGTACAGGAAATAATATTAATACTGTGACATAGTTGGTCAAAAAGATTGAGACTAGGGGTGAGTTGATGGTTGACTCATCCTTAGTCATAAAAATGAATATTAAGTAGTTTTAAAAGTTTTTGAGTAAGAGATTTTGGGAATTTTAAGAAAAAAGATGTATTAATGAATAAGCAATGATTAAGCAAAGGTTATTTAGGAAAATGAATATAGTCATGGAGGTGGTCAAATGGAAGACACTGGATTAAAAGAATTAGAACGTAAAATGCAAACATTGTTTAATTACGAGAAACAACTTGTAAAAGAAACTAAAGGACTTGCAGAGAAAGACACTGAATTAGAAGATGAAATCAGTAAAGTAAGACAAAAGTTAGAATTACTGGAACAGCAAGTGAACTTGTTAGTAAAAACTAAGAATCCTGAAATGATAACAAGAAAGACATTTACACCAGAGCAAGTAGCAGAGTTAAAGAGAACAATGAGCTGGTCAGAGTTAAGTAAATACTTACACTGTTCAGTTAGTACTTGTCAGAGAATAGTAAGAAAAGGGAGGATAAAGCCATGATAGACGGAAAAGCAGTGTTCAGTGCAATAGGAAAAGACAAGCATACAGAAGAAGAGTATGTGAGTCTAGTTAGAGAGTACAATGAACTTGTAAGAGAACACTACAGACTTAAAGCAGTTTGTAGGGATTTATTAAATGAGAACATCAGAATAGTTGATGAACTTAATAAAATAACAGGAACAGAGGATGATGGTAAATAAGACAAATTCCATTTTTCGTGTCTACTCCTTATAAAGGGAAACACCTCACAATTTACTTTGTGGGGTGTTTCTCATTTTATTAAAAAAAATAATTGAAAAAGGTTGACACCATGAGTCCAAGCGTTATAATCCCTTCAGCTGAAAAGCAAAAATAATTTAAAAATTTAGGAGGGATTAAAAATGGAAAAAGAATTACTAAAAGATGCTTGTGAAGACTTGCAGGAAAAGCTGAAGAATCTGGATACTGAAGTAGAAGAAACTTTAGAGATTGTTAATCTACTCATTATATCTTCAGAAGATGGTGGTTTAAAGTGTGTGCTCAATCTTATAGGTTCTAAGCTTAAGAGAATTGAGGACATTTCTATGATTGAAGTAATTAATTCACTTGTAGATTTGGAGTCTGGCATTATAATAGATAAAGAAGAACAAGTACTTGGTGAATTGCCTGGGCTTACAGCTAGGACAGTTGAGACAGATGATGGTGATATTGTTGATATTGAAGAAAAGCCTAAAAAGAAATATCAGAGAAAGAAGAAAGAGTCAGAGTCATTGGATGATATATTCAACAATGCTGATGATAAGTTTATGAAAGTACAGTAAGTTTAATAATAAGTCTATAGGAAAATGATTAGGAGACCTTCGGTCTCCTTTTCTTTTGCCTTTTAATAATTTTTCAATTAAATCTATAAAACATATGTTCAGAGTTCCATTAGGGCAAAATCTCCCAATTCATAATAATCACCTATTGGTTATCATTGAGTACATTTGATTATGCGTGTAGCTACATCACTAAATTAATTAGGGGATAAACACAAAATAAGATAAGCAATAACAATATTATCACCTATTCAATAGACATTGCATTATGACATGTTGATAAAGTGGTGCTACTTTTAGTGTTTCTTCCTTATGACATATCAAAGAGACATTCAGAGTAATTAGTAATTAAATTAGTAATTTATTCATCCTAATAAGGTGGTGTTTATATGGGCAGAAAAAATAAATTGAGCATAAAAAATAATAGAAATAAGCGTGCTGGTAATTTAAGTGTTATTCCTGCACAGAGTGCAAAGACTTCAATAAAGAGCCAGATGCTTGATGATAAGAATATACCTGTAGAACAAGTTGCTAAGATGTGTGGTAGAGATAGTTATACATCTAAGGCAAAAATGCAAGGATTGTATATAGCTATTACTGCTTCTATTAGAAAGTTTAGGCAGGAGAACAGAGATAGTGGATTTGATGCATTAAGAACACATTTATTAGAGAACTTTCCTACAGTGTTTGAGGGTATATCTCAATATGCAGGTAATGTTGGGAAAATAATAAGTGCAGACCCACAGTGGTGTAATGCTTATTACAACAATTTGAGTTTAATAGAACTTGCAGAGCAGAGAATGTCTGAGGTTCTTAATAAAGAAGACATTGATGATAACTTAAAGATTAGTGCATATGACAAAGTTTGGAAGTATGAGTTGGCAAAGAGACAGTTAGATAAAGAACAGACACAGAATAATGAAGATAACAAAGTTGAATTAAATGTCAACATTTCTGTGGGGGATGATGATGAATGACTATAAATATAGATTTGAATAAAAATATTTGTAAGACATTTAGAAAAGTTGCTGTTGATATATTGAATTGCAATGTACAAAAGGTAGTACTAAAAGGTGGACGTAATACAACTAAATCAGCAGTAGCTTGTATTTGTGGTTTATTGTTTTGTCTTAAATATCAGTGTAGTGCTTTGTTTGTTGTTGAGCATACAAATAAAGCTACAGAGAGACTAAGTAAGAACATACTTAAGTATATGAATATACTTGGTATAAGAGACAGGTTTTTATATAGGAAAAAGCCAGATAAATTTATATTACTTGATAATTATGGTAAGCCAACAATACATGAAATAGATATTACAGGTGCAATGGACCCTGATGATATTAAGTCAATGACTACTGAAGATGGTGGTTATTCATTTGTATTTTTGGAAGAAGCAGGAAACTTCAAGAGTAAAGTAGACATAGATAATATATTCTCAACAGCAATGCGTGGTGATACAGGTCAGCATATTTTTGTTATGGCTTACAATCCACCATTTAGTAGTAATCATCATCTTAATGTTGAGTATGGTAATTGTCCTTGTGGAAAACAATTAGGGTTTAATAGTAACTATTATTATTCAACAGAGACAATTGAATTAGAGGGAAAAGAACCATTTGAATATAAAGTACTAGTACATCATAGTACATATCTTGATGTTATGAATGAACATCCAGAGTGGTTAGGTGGAATAGCAGTAATTGGTGAATATGAACTACAAAGAAAAAGCAATAAGAAAGCTTGGGAGTGGGATAAGCTAGGTAAAGTTGTTGGTACAGATGCTAAGGTATTCTGGAACATTCATAAGTGGACTTATGATGAAAATAAGAACTATCCAGAGATTGATAGAGGGCTTGACTGTAGCAATGGTGGGCCTGACCCATGGGCTTATGGTAACTGGTTCTATGATAGTAAAAACAATGATTTGTATTGTTTGGACGAGTGGAAAGGAAATGGAGAGACCAAAATAGAGACAGTTGCTGAAAATATAAAGAGATTAAATAAGTACAATATGAATTTTTATATAGACAGTGCTGTACCTACTTTTAGAAGATTGTTAAACAATTGTGGTTTAAATGCTTTACCAGCTAAAAAAGGTAGGGACAGTGTTATTGCTGGTGTTATATGGTTGCAATCTTTGAACCATATTTATATAGACCCTATAAGGTGTCCACAAACATTTAATGAATTTGAACATTACGAGTTTGAGATTGATAAAGAAAATAATATAACAGATGAACTTGTGGATAAAGATAACCACTTTATAGATGCTTGTAGATATGCATTATGTATGAAGATTAAATATTTAAGTTAGGAGGTTTAAGCAATGTCAGTAAATTTATTTAGACTTCTTGGAAAAGGTCAATATGACACTGACTTTTCATTTTTGAACAGTGGTACAGACTTTCCCAGTAAAGAAGTACAAGGAAGAAACATTGTATATGAATACAGACATAAGCAATACACTGGTGAGTATGCAAGGAATAAAAGATTAATAGCAAGGATACAAGATAAAGAGCAGGAGATACCTTATAAGGTTATCTCCCTTAATTATTTTAAGCTACTTACTAATAAGATGACAGACCTTGTACTTAATAATGATGTTGCTGTTAAGACAGGTGATATCAAGAGGGATAAAGAGGTAAGCAAGTTAATAGAGAAGACAAACTATATTGGTAACATCAGAAAAGCATTTAAGATGTGTACTGAATACGGTGATGTTTGTGTTAAGGCTACCAATTCTAGTATTTCTCCCTTTGCACCTACAAATGCTTTTAAGGTTGTAGACAAATCTAATACTAATGATACAAAAGCAATTGTTCTCTATGAGTATTTATATGATAAGGGAGACACTACAAAAACTTATAAGTATGTGAGATTTGAGATTCACTTTACAGGTAAGATTTTTGAGATAGTCAAGACTTTCAGTTGTGGACTTTATAATGGAAAGTATGGTGGACTTATAGGTCAGTCTGTTGATTTTGAGTATAAAGGAAGAAAGATACCTAAAGAGGGTATTTGGTACAACACAGGTGTTGATGATTGCAAGTTAGTAAGTTGGATAAGCGTTAACTCTGAAGATGATGGAGTTTATGGCACTTCAGTATATGAAGATATTGAAGATATTGTTTATGCAATTGAACAGAGACTTAGTGTTAATCAGCACTTACTTGATAACTCAATGACACCATTCCTTGTTGTTGGTATGGATATGATTGAGACAGACCCTAATAGTGGTAAGAGGTCATTAAAGTTAGTTAACGGAACTTATATGGTAAGTTCTGGTGATACAGATGTTAAGAGTGTTGAATTGAATTATAACTTAACAAACAGTGAGAATATGCTTGGAATACTTAAGCAATTCTTATATGAGTTAAGTGAAATGGGTAAGACATTCTTAAGTGGTGAATATTCTGGAAACATATCAGAAGAATCACTAAACAATATTATTAAGTCAGCTATTGATAAGGGTAACAGACTTATTAATGAAATGTATGCTGGCTTTGTTGATAGTTTGTACTGTTTATGTAAGCTCAATGGAATTGAGTTAAAGAGAGAAGACATAACAATAGTATTTAATGTTGGTAGAACTGATGATGATAAGGCAGTTGCTGATGTTTGTACTACTCTTGTACAGAATAAGATTCTTTCTAAGGCTACAGTTAGGGAGAAGTACTACGGATATAATAAAGAGCAGTCTGACAATGAGGATATGCAAATAGCTTTAGAGTCAGGTGAAAGTCAGCAAGATGATGAAATTGAAGAACAGGGTGATGATAATTTAGTAAATTTAACAAAACAAAATAACAATGAAAATATAGGAGGAAATACAAATGAAACTGAGTGACATTCTTAAAAAGTTAGGTATCAACATTGATGATGAAGTTGAATTAGCAGACAAAAAAGAAGATAAGGCTGAAACAAAGACATCTGAAGTAAATGATGATGTTAAGAAAAAAGAAAAAGATAAGGTGGATGAAAAGACACCTGACAAAGATGAAAAGACACCTGCTGAAGATAAAAAGGCAGAGGAAAAAGTCAAAGAAGTCAAGGAGGAACCAAAAGTGGAACTTATTTATGATGAAAAGACAGGTTTATTTGATACTAAAGGTATTAAAGATGAATCTGTACTTGCAGTTTTAACTAAGGCTAACAACTATACAATCAATACTGCTAACAAGGTAAAGATTGATAAGGCTTTTGATGAAAAGATGTCTGGTCTTAAGATTAGAAAAGGCATTACACCTGAGGCTGTTCGTTCACTTGTAAAGATGGATGGCATTAAGGTTGAGGATGGAAAAGTTGTTGGTATTGATGAAGCATTTGAGAATCTTCAGAAAGAGCAGTCTGGTTTATTTGTACAAAGAAATACACCAGAGAGTAACCCAATGTTAGAGGGATTTAATCCTGTTCAGAATAACAATGACAATGGTTCTGCTCTTAATGCAAGTTTAGCTGCTCTGTCAGCTAGTTTAGGTGGTAGCAATTAAATTTTACATAAATAACATTGTAATTAATGAAAGGAGATTAAGATAATGGCAGGTACATTAAACAAATCTACATTATTTCCTCCTGTGTTAACAGGAGAGCTTCTTAATTTAGTTAGAGGTAAGTCCTCATTTGCTAGATTAAGCAAGCAGGCACCTATTCAGTTCAATGGTACTGAGCTCTTTACTTTCAATTTTGATAAAGAAGCTGATATCGTTGCTGAGTCTGGAGCAAAGGGAGTTGGTGGAGCTACAGTTGCTCCTGTAACAATGGTTCCATACAAGATTGAGTATGGCGTTCGTGTTTCTGATGAATTTGTTTATGGTTCAGAGGAAGCTCGTGTTGGTTATCTTCGTGCATTTGCTGATGGCTTTGCTGCTAAGGCTGCTAGAGCTATTGATATTATGGCAATGCATGGTCTTAACCCTAGAACTGGTTTAGCTTCTACAGTAATTGGCAATAACCATATGGACTATGTAGTATCTCAGACAGTTGAGAGAACTGCTTCTGCAAATGCTGATGTTGAGAGTGCAATCGCTCTTGTACAGGGTAATGAGCATGAAGTAACAGGTATGGCAATGTCTCCTGCATTCCGTTCAGCACTTGCTGCACAGACAAGACAGGATGGCACACCTCTCTTCCCTGAGCTTGCATGGGGTTCTGCTCCTGATACTATTAAGGGACTTCCTGTTGATACTAATAGTACAGTATCCTTTGGTACTAATACTAAGGATGAAGCAATTGTTGGTAACTTCAGAGACTACTTCCGTTATGGTATTGCTAAGGACATTCAGATTAAGGTCATTGAATATGGTAATCCTGACAATGATGCTGATGCTGGTGACCTTCAGGGACACAATCAGGTTTATCTTCGTGGTGAGATGTACGTAGGATATGGAATCCTTGTACCTAATGCATTCGCAAGAATCGGTGATTTTGTATAAGGAATTTTAAAGGACAGAGTTCAAACTAATGCCCTCCTCCTTATGTAGGAGGAGGGTATTTTTATAGGAGAGATAGTCATGGCAATGAATTATAATCAAACACTATCAAACTTAAGAGATGCAATAGCTGATATACAAACAGCTTTAAATGATATTGGTTTAGATGGTAGCCAGTCTATGGCTGGTTGGGCAGAACAGTTAGAATCTGTTTCAACTACAATTCAAGAATTGAGAAATCAAATCAGTGCTGATGACACTGATTTTTCTAATATATATGATGCAATTGTTCAAAAGGGGCAAAGCCCAGATGAAGAAGATAGAGACACTTATGCACCGGCTATACTTGCAATAAGTGGTGGAGGTTCTGGAGTGTTAGACACTTTAAGTGTTACTCCTAGCACTCAAGCACAAAGTATAACACCACCAGCAGGAACTGATGGATATAATCGTGTAAATGTAAGTGCAGTTGATGCAAGTATAGACAGTGATATAGTAGCTGGCAATATTAAGAGTGGTGTAAACATTTTGGGTGTTGTAGGTACATATGATGGTGGAACACCAAGTCTACAAACAAAGTCAGTAAATCCTACAACAAGTCAGCAAGTTGTTGAACCTGACAATGGTTATGATGGTTTATCTGCTGTAACAGTTGGTGCTGTTACATCTTCTATTGATTCTAATATACAGGCAGGAAATATAAAGTCTGGTGTCAATATACTTGGTGTTAATGGTACATACACTGGTGGTGGTTCAAATTATCAACAGAAAACAGTAACACCTTCAGCTAGTCAGCAAGTAGTCAGTGCTGATAGTGGTTATGATGCATTAAGTCAAGTAACAGTAAATGGTTCAAGTAATTTAGTTGCAGAGAATATAAAGAAGAACGTTGAAATTTTTGGAGTAACTGGTTCTTTAGAATCAGGTGGAGTGACATTAAATCAACATCCAGATAATTTGCAATATGCATGTACTGATGGTGGGTCATATGCAAATGTGTTACCAGCAGATGGTAGTTGGACTACTGCTGTAGATTTAGTAAATATATCAAGTCAAAACAACATGAGATATATGTTCAACAATAATGATGTTGTTGAAGACTTAGACTTAACTGGTTGGACAATACCTGATATCAACATATCTTGTAATTACATGTTTAACGGATGTACAAACTTAAAGCATGTAAGAGGAGCATTAAGTTTTGCAAAGAGTACTTCATTTACAAGTATGTTTGCAAATTGTTCAAGTTTAATAACTTGTGGAATAACAAACTTTGGATTTAGTTCTACAACAAATTCAATAACATTAGACCTCAGTGCAAGTTCTGTATTAGATGCACACAGTATGATTCAGAACTTTGAGACAAATAATTCTGGTAAAACACGTATATTAAAACTTCATGCTTCAGTTCTTGCAGGTTTAAGTTCAGCAGATACTGCACTGGCTGCAAGTAAGAATATAACACTACAATAAGTAAAGGAGGATAAAAGCCATGGATTTAATAGTAGGTACAAACTGTTACACAGATATAGAGCAAGCCAATGAACTTATAAGTAAATATATGTTATCAACTAACCCAATAAGAGTAATGTGGGAGAGACTACAAGATGATGATAAGAAAACAATTATATTAAATACCACAATGAAGTATGACAATGATGCAATTCTGTATAAGGGTAGAAAACAGAGTAAAGACCAGTCATTACAGTTTCCAAGAATTGAGAATTGCAGTGATGTTGTTGAATGTCCTGAGAGAATAAAAATAGGATTACTTATTCAAGGAGTAAAAGAACTAATAGCAGAACAGTCAGAGTCAGGTGATTTTAGTATATTGCAATCAAGTGGAGTTAAGTCATTTGCAGATGGTTCTGGTGCAAGAATAGAATTTGCAAGTGCTAATGAAATGGTTGGGAATAACAATGTAAGAAATGAACTTGGTTTATATAATAGTGTGTTTAAGACCTATTTTAAGCAATATACATTATATGTGTAACAGGAGGTAACATATGGAGAATCAAAACGAACAATCAAGAGAAGCAATAATACTACTAATTCAAGATAAGTTGGACAATTTAATTGAAGCAGTACATGAGATTAAAGATAGTATAACAAATACAAGTCAGCAAGTAGCTGCAATGAAAATTGATATAAACACATTGCAGAATAAAACAGAACAACAGCAGAAAGAAATAGACAAGTTGTATGAAAAGAATACACGTAATATGGGATGGATAATGGGCATTGGAGCAAGTGTGTTAGGAACAATAATTGTAGCAGTTCTTCGTTTAGTATTTGGAGCATAAACAGGGAGGTGTTTAATATGTCAAACATAGTAAAAAGAATAGGAAACCTGTTAACAGTTAAGAGTATCGTAACAATAATGTTAGCAGTTGTGTTTAGTATTTTAGCTCTAAACGGAGTTATTTCAAGTGAACAGTATATGACAATATTCAGTGTCGTTATAGGTTTTTACTTTGGAACACAGTATGACAAAAAGAACCTAGATGAAACAGATAATAAATCAGGTAATTAGGGGTGGTGCCCTTTTTACATATATACTCTTTCCATTTAGAGTATCCTCCTAAAAGAGTGTGAGGTTTGACTGTTAAATCAGTTGGGTCTTGCACTCTATAAAGTTAATAAAGCAATTTATTGATTTTATAGAGTGCATAGAACAAGAACATTAGTTGTAAATAAGATTAGTTTAAGTATTGGAGGTAAAAAGCAGTGTTTGAGAACATATACTATCAAGATTTAAAGTATAAAGAATACACAGGAAAAACTTCATCAAACACTGATAGTTATGCTCCTGAAACAGTTATTAAGGGACTAAGACTTAAGGGACAGATAAAGGTAGTACATAGTGATGATGGAGACACAACAACTTGTACTATTGTGTATAAAACAAAAGAAAGACTAATACCTAAGAGTCTGTTAAATGGACGAGAAATAATGGAATGTGTAGCAGTAGCAGGATTTGGTTTAGATTGTGGCTACTTAAGCTATGTTAAATAGGAGAGATACAGATGAATGATGTAACAAATAACTTATTTGAACATATAAGACATAGACTTCCAGATAAATATAACCTTGGTGATAATAACACAGTATATGATGATGAACATGTACCAAATCATTGTGTATGGAATCAGAGTTTAAGAGAAGACCATGAGGGTGATGTTGGAGTCTTTCAGACAAGGTTAGCACAAGCAGAGATGTTTCATGGAGTAGCTTGTCTTTTAGCTAATATACAAATAGCAGTTGTATGTTTAAATGGTGATATTGATAGTGCTGAAAAATATTTAAGAGAAGCACTTGAAAATATAAAACAAGATGATACTTCCACTTCAATCTATGTTAAGAAATGCGAACTTATTGATATAGTTCCATTAGGCAAGAACTCGGTAGGCAATCAAATGATTGAAATGGATATATCTATAAAGTATGTAGTTTTAAGCAATTAATTTATGAAAGGAGATAAAAGAAATGGCAAACATTGACATTACAAAAGTAATTGAGTCAGGTGCTGACACAGTGCAGGTTTATCATAAAGTTGTCACTGAAGACCCTGGTTCAACAGCAGTAGCATTTGCTGCTACTGACCTTGTAACTTATCTACAGGCAATTGATGGTATGGGTGCTTCTAAGGAAGTTGCTACTTATCGTTTATTCCACAAGAAAGATGAAGTTAAGAACACTAAGGGTTCAAACATCAACGATATTAACTTCACAGAAGCTCTTACAAAAGATGCACTTGATACAATGAAAGGTATCTATGATGCTAACAGTTATCTTGTGTCTGCTGCTTTTGATAAAGCAGGAAATCAGCTATTTGGTTACTTTGGACAGATTAGCCAGTGGGGAATGACACTTCCTGATAATGATGTGGCTACACTGACTTATACAATGTCTGTAAGTTCTGATGGTGTAACTGCTACTCAGCCTTAATCAGTAAAGAAAGTTTATGGGGATAACACATTTTAGTGTTATCCCCTGTCATTTAAAAATAGGAGGATAAACCAATGGTAAGAAGTAATCTAACAACTAAATTTCATATTGGCGTGGTTAATAAATTTCAGAAACAATATCGTTTAGATAACGAAGATTGTAAGAAAAAGAACATAGCAAGGTACATAACAGTAGACGTAGTAAATAGAAAAGGTGTACCTGATATTGAAGATTGTATATTACTCATCAAGTTAGGAAATAACAATTGTGATGAACAGACAGCAGAGGATATTTTACAGAGATGGCTTGATGATGAAAATAATAAAGCAAGAGGAATAACTGGAGCATTTTGTGAATTGTGTAAAGACTATTGTATTGATATACCAGTTGATAGTTTACACAAGGAACAATGTGAAAAGTTGGAAGACTTCATAAATAAGAGATTAGAAGCACAGAACAAGTTACAGGAACTTATGACACAGCTTACAAAGCTTAAGGATAACATAGAAAAAGTAAGTGATGAAACCAAAGAGACTGAAGAAAACAACATAGTTGATTTTAAAGAAGTCAATAAAGAAGAGTCTGAACTGGGTGTAGAAAATAAAGATACCCAAGAATAAGTAAAAGTTGCAGAGGCTAGGGTATTGAAAACAATTGCCCTAGCCTTATTTTTTAGGAGAGATACCAATGCAAATATGTAAAGAGTTCATTATAAGAGAAGTTTTAGACTATGAATTAAATAATGACATCAATATATTTGATGAACTAAGCCAAGCAAATTTGTTTATAATACTTGACTTAATTAAATTAGGAAATAAGTGTGATGATGCTGAGGCAGAGTCAATTTTTAATAAAGCAGTTGAAGAGTATGGATATGATGAAGCAGTTAAAGAACTTGCTTATGAGTTAATAGGTAGAAGACCAGATGAAGATGAAAAGAACAATGTAGATAAAAAGTATTCCTCATTTTCTGAAGTATTAGAAGATTTTTACAATAATATTCAAACTGTAGATAAAAACTTTGGACTTAGTGAATTTTGGAATATATCAACAAGATATATGTATAAATATGCTGATGGTGTTCAAAAGCGTTTCATAAGTGATAAGAACCAAGAGTTACAAAGTCAGTTTAGTAATGCAATGATGTTTGGACAGATGCTTGCAGGCAAGTTAAAAGAATGTCCACAGCTAAATGAAGATGGAACACTTCATCAAAAGACATTGGCAGAAAAAATAAAAGAAATGAAGCGTGGAGGTAAATAACATGGCACAGAATGTTGAAAGCAATGTGAATATAAGAGTTAGTGCAGATACAAGTCAGGCAGTTTCTGCTATGGATAGCTTATGGAGTGCATACTCAAAAATAAATGATGTTACTTTGCTAATAGAAAAAAATGCAAACAGTTTAGATAATAAGCATGTAATTGAATTAAGAGATTCATATATACAGTTAGCAGATGCATTAAATGCATATAATCAGTACGGTTTAATAACTGAAAAGCAAACAGAAACATTTGCTAATGCTTTCAATAAATCTTGGATGCATTTTAATGAAATACTTGAAAACAGTAACAAAAATCTTGGTGACATAGTTCAGAAAGAAGAAATACTACAAGCTATAAGTCGTGGTGGTTCAATAAATCTTCTTAGTGGATATCAAGAAGAAAAGAAATTGGCAGAAGAACAAAATGAAAGAATAGAAAAACGTAGAGAATATTATAGAAACTTAAATAATGAAACAGAGAGACATATAAGATTACAAGAAGAAGCTAATAGAGTACAAAGCGAATCAACACAAGATAGATGGTCAAGAATAATTAGTACAGAGGGAACTGCTAATTTAGACCCTAGTGTTGGAAGAAATATAAATGGTGGTTTAGACTTAAACAACTTACAGGAACAAAATGCACAGTTAAGTATTTCAGATAAATTATTAAGTACATTTGCAGAAAAAATAGGTATATCTAAAAGTGAGCTTTTAGAATTAGGAAAGACATTAGGAATAACAGGTACAGAACTTGTAGCATATGCAGGTGCTGCTGCTGTTGCAGTTGGTGGTATTAAGTTATTAATAGATAATACCAAAGAAATGATTACAACATTTAAAAATGTTGGAACTGCAATAGGCGAAGGAGCTTTTAATAGTATTGAGTGGTTTGTAGACTCATTACAAAACATGGTTGATATGGCAGAGCAAGCAATACAGACACTTGATAAACTTGCAGAAGCTGGAACAACAATTGAAAGAGCATTCTTAACAACATCTGCTTATATTGGTCAGGATGCTACTGATGAAGTATATAGTTTTATACAAAGTATAAGTGGTGCAAGTAATACAATGTTTGCAAGTATAAACGATGTAGTTGCTGCTGCTGGTTCAATGGGTGTGGCTTCAGACCAATTAGTAGAAGCTACTGAAAATATGACAATCATGGGTAGAAACCTAGGAGTGCTTATAGGTGATACTCAAAAGGCATTTGCAGATTTAGGACAAACAATAAGTAAGGGATATGTAGGTAGAAACTCAATACTTTACAGAATATTTACAAAGCAAGAAATTGACCAAGTAAGAAAGTTAAGTAGTGAGGTTGAAAGATATAACTTTATATTAGAGCGTGCTGGTAGAGTTCAGGAACTTTACAATGCTTATATTGAAACAGCTTCTGGTAAGGTTTCATTAATGAAGATGCAGTATCAGGAATTAATGAACAATATTGGTTTAGTGGCTCTTAATTTATATGCAATTGTGGCTCCTGTATTAACAAAGATACTTACAATAGCAAATCAACTACTAAGTGTATTGATATCAGTATTTGGTTGGGAACCAAAGTCAGTAGGATTTACTTCAATAGCAAGTGATATAGGTAATTCACTTGATAATGTAGCAGAATCTGCAAGTAAGGCTAATAAGCAATTAGCCTCATTTGATGATGTAATACAAATAAATGATAGCAAGTCAGGTGGTGGAGGAGTTGGTGGAATAGACCCACAGGCTCTTGGTGATTTTAGTGGACTACTTGATGATGCACTTGGCAAGTCTGATGAATTTGTAAACCTTTGGGAACACTTCAAAGAACTCATGGAACAAGGTGATTATTTTGGAGCTGGCAAAGAGTTTATACAAGTAATTGCAGACTTGTTAAGAAAGATACCTTGGGATGAAATTAAGACTAAAGCAAGTGAGGCTGGTAAGGCAATAGCAGAGTTCTTAAATGGCATATTTGATGTAAGTAGTCTTGATGGTTTACTCAACTGGAGAACAATAGGTGAAACAATAGCAGAGGCAATAAATACAGTAATAGCTGCTGCAGGTTCATTCTTAAAAGAATTTGACTTTAAGATGTTTGGTAAAGCCTTAGGAACAGCTTGGGATTCATTATGGAATAACTTAGATATAGATGGAGCTGCAGAGGCATTATATGAAGCATTCATGGGTGTCTTTGAATTTGTAAATGGATGGCTTGAGGGTGGAGGTTTATCAAGAGCTGCTGAAGGAATAGCACAGTTCATAACAAGCCTGTTCAGTAACTTTACAATAGAAGACACAGATGAAATTGTAAATGCAGTGACTGGTGTAATAGATGATATTATAAATGCTTTATCAATAGTAGCTGAGGCATTAACAAGTGATGATGTTAAGAGAGTTGTGTTTGCACTAATCAATAAATTAGTAACATCATTCAAAGAAAATGCTGCTGACTGGGGAACTGCATTACATGACATAGCAAATGATATATTAGACTTCATAATTGAAGGAATTAATACTGCTGATGGAGCAGGATTGGACGAAGCAGTAGTAACATTCTTAAGTAACTTAAAACTTGGAGAACTTGTATCTAAGTGGATGCAAATAAAGTGGCAGGTATGGTCATTTGAATTTAGAACTAAAGCCACTGCATTCTTTGCTATGGTTGGTGGATTTATATGGGAAGCAATTAAAAATCTATTAGCAATCATAGGTGCATTACTAGCAGAGTTTGTACTTATTATAGCTGAAGCAGGTGCTACAATATTTGGATTTGCAGTAGGCTTAGGAGAAAGAATTGCAAACTGGTTAACAGAGGGAACTGCAAAACTAGGTCAATTAATAGGAACATTCTTAGGTAATATTATAGGCAAAGTAATTGCATTTGGTATAAGCATAGGAACTAGTATAGCAAGTATTGGAACAGCTATAGGTAACAAGTTTAGTGAAATAGGCGAGAGTATAAAATCAATATTCAGTGATATATGGGACTTTGTATCAGGTATATTTGACCCACAGAACTGGATAGATTTAGGTACTGCTGCTATTGATGCTCTATGGAGTGCAATTAAGAGTATTTGGAACAATACAGTTGGTAGTTTATCACTTGATATACCGGGCTTTGGTGGATGGGATGGAATACATGTAAGTGTTCCTAAACTTGCTACTGGTGGTATTGTAACAAGTGCTACAACAGCTCTAATAGGTGAAGCTGGTAGAGAAGCAGTACTTCCATTAGATAATAACACTCAGTGGATGGATAGACTGGCTACTAAGTTAGCTAACCAGATAAATAGTGGAGCTGGACAGAATGGTGGAACAGTAAGAGTTGAATTATCAGACAAGCCATTCTACACAAGAGCAGAGATGTATGAATTTGGTTCACTGATTGTTGAGAGTCTCAAAGCATATGGTTTAAATATAGCAATAGTTTAAAGAGTAACTACGGGAAATGTTGAGAGTGTTCAACATTTCCCATTTGCTATATAGACCATAAATGAATAACAGTAGTGAAAAATAAGTATACAGTAGGTTGATTTCTACATTATAAAAAATTGAAATCTAAAAATAATAAAGTGTAGGTAAAAAGAAAAGATAAATAAATACTATTGAAAGTATTTAAGAATACCAATGATTCACAATCATAACATTGAGTAGAAAATTATATGAGCAGTGGGTCAAAAATTAGGGTATACATATAAATTAAAAAATTTTGAAATTTTTGATGTGATTTAAGACCATATAAAGGAGGATAACAATATGAGTTGGTTCAATGATGGAACTCCAATAACAAGTAACATTCAAATAAATGGTGTATCAATGCCATTAACAAGTGAGCCTGTTAAGGTTACTTTCAATAATATAAGTGATGGTGGAAGACTTGCAGATAGTATTGACTTTGAGGGTGACTTAAAGGGTGTAAAAGTAAACATTGAATTAAAGTATGCTTGTTTAAATAAAGCACATTATGACTTGTTATTCAATGCTACACAACAGTCATATCTAAATGATAATGGCTTCTTTATGGAGATTAAAGTGCCTACTTATACTCCTTTAGGAATACAAACATTTAGAGGATACTTTATGTCAAGCCATGAACCAAATTGTACAGAAACAACAGAGCGTGAATATTACAGAACTGGAGATAGTAGGTTTAATATAGGTGGCAGTTTATATGATGAATTACACGAAGATGTAGTATTCAGTTTCGTACAGAAATAATAGTGAGGTGCATTATGGAGAGTACAGTAAAAAGAGTATTAACTACAGCTAAGATAATATTTAGCAATGGTCAGGAATATACAATACCAATGATAAATCCAAATGACCATGTAAATCCTGACTTAAAGAATTATGGAACTAAATGTACATTAAAGCAGAGTTTGTACAAAGGAACAAACACAAATGTCATAGGTAATATTTGTTGTAGTTCACTATCTATTGAGGGTAGGAGCTATGACAAGTTACTTATTACTTCTAATGCAAATAGTCCATATCATAGATATATGAATAATACTGCTAAGGTTGAAATTAAATGTACTGGTGATGATAATGTAGAGACACTTATGGGTGTTTATTATGTAGACACTTGGGAGTGTGGAACAAGTAGTAGTGATTATGATTCATTCTACATATCTTGTGTAGATTTACTTTCTAAGATTAAGAACATATCACTTAAAAAAGTAAGACTAAGACAAAAGATGAAGTTTTCTGATTATCTGAAGACAGTCATTGATAAGTTGAATTTAAGCCTGTCATCAGACTTGCAAGTGAATTATACACTATCCACACTACAGAAAATGGACAATTTGTATAATGATAATTGGTCTATGTATTACAACAATGTGGATAGGGAAAGCATAGAGAGTATATTTAACACACTTGCACAGAACACCTTATCTTACATCTGGATAGACAGAAATAACACCTTGCAAGTGGATAGCTTAATAGATGATAACCAGTCAGAAACAGTGTGTACTTTGAGTGGTTTAGATAATTTATTCAGTTATGAAATTCAACAGGGAGATATAGGAAACTACAGTGGCTTAAGTGTTGAGTATATAAGTGCAATCAGTTACAAAGATGAGCAGTTACTCCAGTTAAAAGATTATCAACTGTATGTAGGTAAGAACAATATCACTGGTCAATTAAATACAGACAAAGCAATTAAGATAAATCTAATTGAAGTAAACTGTGAAGATGGAAGTAAAGCAGTTTGCACAGGTTTCTTCAACTATAAGAACGAGATAGATATGACAATTAAGTCATTTAATAATGTGAAAGCTACAATTACAGTTTATGGTCAAGTGATAGATGAAACTTATAAAACAATTAGTGTTTATAAGAAACCTAATATAAAAAGTAATGTGTTAGAAGTAAAGAACCATATACTTAGGGCAGAAGATATAGAAACATATACAAATAACTTCCTTAGACTTATATCTATGGAAAACAGTTCAGTAAGTTGTGAGGGATACCTAAACCCTCAACTTAAACTAAGTGATATGGTTGCAATGACTGGAATTAGACTGGCAATCAACAATTATTATAAAGTTGTGGATTTGGAGTTTAACTTAGGAACAAGTTACAGATGTAAAGCAAACTTAATGAAAACAATTGATGGCAATGTATCAATTGAAGCTCTTTTAGGAAATGACAATGAGTTTGTATTAGGTATGATGGGTGGAACACAAGTAGACACATCATATCAATTTTTTACTCCAACAGTTACACAAGAAGAACAAATACAAGAGTATATAGGAACACAGTTAACAGCATTGCAGAGCTTCTTATAAGATAGTGAGAAAGTTTAAAGGAGGATACAAAGATGACAAGTAATAGTTATAACAATACTACTAAAGACAACATACAATTTAATGAAACACCAATAGTAGAATATTCAGACTTTGTAGTTGGAGCAAATGGTAGCAGGCAGTTTTCACCAGAACAAATAAACAAAGACTGTGAATACTTAAAATTGGTTTGTGGTTTAACAACTTCAGACACAACACTGACAACAGATAGTTATGGAGCAGTTTGTATAGATTATGAAATCAGTTACAAAGATAGTGATAACAATGTAAAAAGATTAGTTGATAGCTTTTATCCTAAGTATAAGCATGAGAATAATAATCAATCAGACAGTACAATTATAAGTGCTCCGGGCATGATAACAGCAATTAGGATAACAGTTACAAATAATGAAGACATAAGTGTGAGTGTAAATGATTTTAAGGTTTATATGGCTGCTAATGTGGCTGAAGTAACACCTGATGATGTAGGTGAAAAACTTACAGAGTTTTATAACAATGGTGGACAGACAGCACTTGTAATACCTTTAAGACAAACTATACCACCTATTGGAAGTGTACCTGACGGTTCAATTTTTAGAATTGCAAGTATAAGTTAATTTGAGTTTATAGGAGGATAACAATAATGGCAGATGCAGGCAGAGGAAGTTTTTATGTAGATGTCAATGAAAATGGCTTCTATAACTTCTACTATAATATGGTGGCTCAGGTAAATGAAGCAGTTGAAAGAGTTTTAAGGGATGACTTAAATTTAAGACCAATATCAAGTAGTGCACAGGCTTATATACAAGGAAGACAAGCAGGTGGATTAAGAACTCCAAGTAAAGGGCCTTCAATGTATGGTGTCATTGGTAATAGAAACCAAGCGACAGGTGAATTGGAGTTTATAAGTGCTTTGGATATGCAAGGCATAACAGCAAGTGTAAATGCACAGTTAGCAGAAGAAATATTAGCACTGGCTAAATATTATTGTCCAGTAGATACAGGGACATTAAGGGATAGTGGGAGAATTGAACAAAATCCTGATGGTAGCTGTAGAATTTTCTTTGATTGCAGTTATGCCTTTTATGTGCATGAATTTTCTTGGAAGAATCATGCATATCCTACAAGAGACCACTTTTTAATTGAAGCAATCTATGTAGTAGAAAAACTACATGGCATTGGCTGGGCATAAAGGCAGGTGATGGTTTATGGCATACAGATATTCATTTTCAGAGGGAGAACTAGAATATACATTTCAATTAGGAAACAATGTATGGTGTGATGTAAGAGAACCTTATATAGAGAGAATAACATATGATGATGTAACACAAGAAATAAAAGGAGATAGCATTACAAATGCTGGCTGTTACATAATTGACAGAGTTTATGGTTCTGGTGCAATGTTTGACACTGCCTCAGAGATACCTGATGCTACTGCTACTGTTTCTAAGACTGATGGAAGTGAATATTCAAGAACAATATATTGGACTAATGTACCTAGAGATAATACAACAGACTCATTATACATAGGTGATGGAGTAACAACAATTGCAGAAAGATGTTTTGCTTATCTAAATGGCAATTCACAATATTATGATGCATATTATGATTATACAACAGGTCAGTATGGTTATAATAAACAAAGAATAATAAAGAATATAGCAGTAACACTTGGAAGTGGTTTAAGAAAAATAGGTGTAAGAGCATTTGTACCATGGAATACAACTACTGAATATTCAATGTTAAGCAGTGTTATAGTTAAAGGTAATGTTCAAGAAATTGGTTTAAGAGCATTTGAGAATCAACAGATACTTACAGGTATAGACTTTCATCATAGTCCAACAATAGTAAATGGTGGAGCATTTAAAGATTGTCATAACTTAGAATATGTAAATATAAGTGACGACTGGAAAAGCCTAGACTACACCGGACCTAGCTATAATACATTTCAAAATTGTTATAGACTTTCAAGAATTTCTCCTAAAAATAAAATAAAAGACATTCGTGGAGAAATGTATAGAAATTGTAATATGTTAACACAGGTTACAATTGATGATGATGACTTTGGTAATTATTCAAAGAATGTTGCAATGTATGTTGACTTGTTTGCAGGAGACCCAGAGAGTTTAGATGAACAAGGATACCTAATAACAGAAGTAAATGAAAACAGTGTTATAAATCCTTATGTACTTGCTTATAACTGGAAAGACAACTGGCACAGAATTATAGCTTACTACACTGACAAGTTTCTTGATTTACATCATATGGGAAAACACATTAGAATAAGAGAATATACAAGAGGGACAATGCCATTAAAAGATGAAGACATACAATATTTTCTTAAATGGGTTAAATTAAATGGAGAAGAGCCTACACCACTTCCTAATCAAACTCCACTAGTTGTATCTCATAATGGTAATTGGTATCAAATAACATATTGACATAGTATAAAAAATATTCTAAAATTAGTATTTACACCTCTAAACTGTTCTGATACAATAGAGCAGTTGGGAGGTGCTTTTATTATGGCAGAGATAAATAGTCCTTTTAGGTATGCAGGTGGAAAGTTTTATGCAAGAAAGTTAATAGCAGAACACTTAATAGATACTAAGGTATATTGTGAACCATTTGCTGGTGGAGCAAGCATATTCTTCTATAAAGAAAAGAGTAAAATAAATATACTTAATGATTTAGATGAAGATATTATGTTGGTTTATAGGATAATTAGGGATAGACCTGAGGAAATGATTGAATTACTTAGTACTTTTAGAGAACCAAGTAAAGAGAGTCATACATATTACAAAAATGAATATAAACCAACAAATGAATTAGAATCAGCAGTTAGGTGGTTTTATCTAAATAGAATTAGTTATAGTGGGATAATGAAATTTGAAAATATGTACTTCGGATATGGTGAGAAGTATTCCATGACACCTAAGAATTGGCCTAGAAATATTAGGAGGACAAGTGAGAAACTACAGGGTGTAGAATTGATGTGTCGTTCTGCTATAGACGTTATAGATGAATTACCTAAAAATTCATTAGCTTTTATAGACCCTCCATATTTCAATGCAGACCAAGATAAATTTTATACTAAGTATTTTAGTAGAGAAAATCATTTGGAATTAGTTGAGTGTATCAAAAGGAATTATAAAAGACTTAAGATATTTATAACTTATGACAATTGTGAAGAAATAAAACAACTTTATGAGTTTATGCCTTACATGTATGATAAAGAGTGGAATTATTGTATAGCACGAACTGACGACCAAAAGAACGGTAAAAAATTAGCTGATGGTCATAAGGGAGAAAGAGATAAAGGCAAAGAGTTGTTTATATTGAACTATAAGTAAAAGTAAGAGGAGCCTAAAGGCTCCTCTTTTTAGCGTCTTCTGGCTCTTGAACGTTGAGAACGTGCAAAAGCTTCTAAGTTTTCTGTTATTTTATCAATTGGTTTCCATACAGGGTCATTTTCAAGTAAAACAGTTGGTGTTCTAGGAATAACACCATTTTCAGCAATATCAGTAGCAAAAGCAAATCGCCAGTCATTAAAAGCTGCGTCAAAGATAGGTTGATACTCAGGCTTGCAATTATAATAAGATGCAAGTTTAGCAATCATAGTTTCATCAGGTATTAACTCAAAGTTTTCAGAATAAGTTGCCCCTGCAATAACTGCATTTGATAAGTTTGAAATAACAATATCAAAGTCACCAACTAAATATCTATCATTTGTGGTGGATGCCTTTGATAAGTCACTTCTTGACTTATGACACTTAATAGTACATTTAGGAACTTTAATTTTAGACCTTGAACTCATTTTCATACTACCACGAGTAGCATTTTTGCATTCAACTTTAATAATAACACCAGTACGTTGATGTGTTATTGTAACATCTTCATCATGCATACCAGTCTGAGCGTTTATATTTAATTTAGATACTACCCATTCGTGTGGATTAAGAATTTGTTTCAAAATTGTGAACACTTGATATTCGGTAGCCTTACCTCTTATCATAGGAACTACTTTTTGGTCTTCAAGTATATCAAATAGATATTCTTTAGGAATTTTGTATTTATAACAATACTCATCTAATTGCTTTTCAATTTCATTCATAGACATAACCCCTTTGATATTTAGTCATAACTTAACATTGTATTATACCGTTTTAATAGCATAGTTGTCAATATTTTATAAGTTTTAAAACTTAAAAACAGACATAAAAAGTAAGTATATAAGAGTCCAGAAGAAAAGGAGGTAAATCAACAATGAGCCAATCAAGTTTAGTAACTTATATAAACTTAACTAAGAACAAAACAACAGTTAAGGACAAACACAACAATTACATCATTCCACACGTCTATGTTGGACAAGTAACAACAAAGAACGGAGTAGACCACTTCACAACAGATTGTGGAGCAAGTTGTCATTATGTAATTGGAACAGATGGAACAATAGGTCAATCAGTTAAAGAAGAAGACAGAGCTTGGACAACTGGAGGAGACAAAGAAGTAAGTAACAAGTATGGTTTATTTGTAGGAGGAACACCTAACAAATCCCAGCAGTCCAGAGGAGCCAAAGGAGTAGACTTTGAAGCAATAACAATAGAGATGGCTTGTGACCCAACAGCTCCTTATGCAATCAACAAAGCAGTTTACAATTCTTTAGTGAATCTAATGGCAGACATAGCAATCAGAAATAATATGGGCGAACTAAAGTGGAAAGCAGACAAGAACTTAGTAGGAAATCCTACAGAGCAAAATGTGTTAGTTCATAGATGGTTTGCAAGTAAGTCATGTCCAGGTGATTATGTTTACAACAGATTAGGTGAAATCTGTGAAAAGGCTAATCAAATCATCAGGGAGAAAACAGGAAAGCCAGTTTACCCATCAGAACAGCTTCAGCCAACACAAACACCACAGCCAACACCATCACAAACATACAAAGATGATAAGTATGTCTGGGATAAACTGAATAAAGCAATAGGCAATGAAATTGGAGTCAGCGCCTTGATGGGTAACCTACAAGCAGAATCAGGTATAAGAAGCAATAACTTGCAGAACAACTTTGAGAAAAAACTTGGAATGTCAGATGATGTTTACACAAAGGCAGTTGATGAAAATATCTATACAAACTTTGTGAAAGACAGTGCAGGTTATGGTTTAGCACAATGGACTTATTGGAGTAGAAAGCAGAACCTGTTGAACTTTGCAAAACAGCAGAAAGCAAGTATAGGTGATTTAGCAATGCAGGTAGACTTCCTTATCCAAGAGTTAACAACATCATATAATGGAGTGTTTAATGCACTTAAGACAGCTAAAAGTATTAAACAGGCTTCTGATGTAGTGCTAACTCAATTTGAGAGACCAAAAGACCAGAGTGACAAAGTAAAAGAGCAGAGAGCAAGTTATGGAATAGCTATATTTAATAAGTTTGTAGTACAAACAGCAAATTTACCTGAACAAAGAACAGAAGTGGTTTACACAGTTAAAGCAGGTGATACCTTATCAGCAATAGCAAAGAAATATGGAACTACATATCAGAAAATAGCAAAAGACAACAATATACCAAATCCAAACATCATTTATATAGGTCAGAAACTTGTAATAAAATAAGACAAGGAGGGTTTAAAGATGAAAGCAGTAACAGAGAAAGAAAGGGGTAAAGGAATTAAGTTTGAACGTATAAGAAGAATAACAGGATATCTAACTGGTGACATTAACACATGGAATGGTGGAAAGAGAGCAGAGCTTAAGGACAGAGTAAAGCACGCATAACAATTAAAACAATGAACAATGAGAGAAGCTTACTGGTTTAGACAGTAAGCTTCTTTTTGTTTTCTCCCATATGATTGATATATTTATACAATTGCAGATAAAAAGAAAAACAGTAACAGGTTTAACTAAATAACACAGACAAAACAACAGAACAAATAGTGACCTCAAATATACAGTGCAAAGAAATACATAAACAGTGTGAATAAAAAGAACAAGACATCAAAGTATTAAATAAGAACAACCAATTCAAATGTGAATACAAATCATAATATATTAAAACAGTTGCAAATAAAAAGATAAACAGTAAGAAGAGTGATATTGAGAACAGTTGCAAAGAATAAATAGCATTGTGTGACCTTAATAAATATTGGTGATGGTTTATAGGTTTTACATAATATATCAACTGAGAAACAGTGCAAATAAAATTTGAAAACAGTGCACAGCTGGTATTAACAGCTGTGAAATAAGTATAAAGGGACAGCTGAAAAGAGAGTTAAATACAGTGCAAAATGAATATACAAATGAAAAACCTAAATTATTTACAGTTTAATCAACCTTAATGTCAGCTGTATATATCAATGAATATACAGTGCAGGACTTCTTTCAATACAGTTAACAAATGATGAAGTTAAATGAACAAAATCAAGGTGAACTAGTTGATAGAGACTATATACAGTTATGAATCAATATATCAATTTGTACACAACCTTAAAGAAAACAGTATGGATAAACAGCTGAACAGTAGGGAATAAGTCTATGTAGACCAGCTGTTAGGTATTTCTTCTTAGAAAATTTAAGGAGGATACAGTTATGAGTAATGATGAAACAGCTGTGCTAATTGATGAACTACTTTCAGTGTTTGTCCCAGTGTTTGTAGAAAAAGAGCTTGATGCCTCTTCTAAACAGCGTTACAATCCATCAAATTCTGAAGATAAAGGAGAAACAAAATGAAAACAATTAAAAGAGTATGTGGTTATGGTCGTGTATCAACAAAACATGAGGAACAAGAGACAAGTCTTATAACTCAAAGAGAAATGTTTAACAGATGGATAGAGAGTCATAAGGAAGAAGGCTATCAGCTTGTAGGTGAAGTGTATGAACAGAGGTCAGGTACTTTAGTTAGTAAGCGTCCTAAATTTATGCAAATGATTGAAGATGCTAAACAAGGTAAATATGACACACTCTTATTTAAGGATAGTAAGAGATTCAGCAGAAATGCAGAAGACTTCTTAAGTCTGATAGAAGACTTAAAACAACATAATATAAATGTTGTGTTTATCACTGAGAACTTAGATTCAAGTAAAGAGAAAGATAGAACAATGTTAAGTATCCTAGGGATGATGGCAGAGAACTATTCAAATGCATTACACAATAATTTACAGAACAGCTTAAGAATTAGATACGAGTCAGAGTTAGGTAGAGTGCCTGGTGATGTGTTTGGCTATAAAAGGGATTCTAAAGATACAAGCAAGGCTACAATAGTGACAGAACAAGCAGAACTATTAAGAGAGCTTTTCACAAGATATGCAGATGGAGAGGGAATAAGCAGTATAGCACAGGACTGGATAAACAGAGACATTAGGACTTATAGGGGTGGAAGAATGTCTATGTTTGCACTTAGGAGATTTATAAGAAATCCTTTATATAAAGGTGAACTCATTATGAACCAACACATTACACCAAGTGTTAGGTCAAAGAGAAAATTAAATACTGATGAAAGCACTATATATAGAAGAAACAGACCAGACTTAATGATAGTAGAACCAGAGCTATGGCAGAAATGCAATGACATAATGGACAGAAACATGAACAAAATGAGGGAAGTAACAAATAATAAAATAGGTTACAAGCCTAATATATTAACAGACAAGTTATTTAGTAAAGTGATAGTTTGTGGAGAGTGTGGTAGGAACTATAACAGAAAAGAGAGCCATCATAAAAATAAGGATGGACGTTATATCTATTTAATGTGTGGATATAAGAAGTACAACAAGAACAATCAGGCTAATAGAGAGGCTTGTGATAATGAAGTTGTAATACGTCTGGAGTATATGATTGAAATTGTAAGCAAGGTGATAATAGCAGTATTGAAAAACAGTAGCAGTTTAAGGGAGCAGGTAAGAGAAAAGATAATCAGCAGTATTAAAGAAAAAGAGAAAAGTAATATAGATAATAAAACTGCTGAAAAATTAAAAGAAGCAAAGGCAAGATTAAAAAGAATAAGTATTTTATTTAAAGATGACCTTGCAAGTGAGGATGAATACAGAGAAGCAAAGAACAAGGTTAAAGAGTTAGAACAGAGTATCAAATCAGTTTATGTAAAGAACATATTAACTGAAGATAAAATCAATGAACTGGTAGATAAGTTTATAGATAACTTAGAAGAAGTAATCAAACAAAACATAGTAGACGAAGGTGGTGTTGATGTTAAGCAATTTAACAAATTGTTTAAAAGGATTGAAGTTCATAAGGACAAGATAGTGATTATTTTCAGAGCACTTGAAGAACATACAGAGCCAGTAGAAATAGATGGATTGAAGCTTGGGGATTTAAAAGTGTTCTGTCCAGAAGTTGATAACAACATTACTAAATGTAAAGCTGCGGACAAAAAGAAAAAACGTAGACACAGCAAGGCAAAATGGACTTCTGATAGGACTTCACAGTTTGTACAAGTAGGAAATGAGGTCATAGATGGTAAGCTAACAAATCAAGTAATAGTTAGAACACATAGAATGAATATTCAGGTATTCATGGTATAAAACAAGAGAGCAGTTAGAACATATGTACTAACTGCTCTATTTTTATGCTTAGGCTAGTTGATATGCATATAGTTCATTAGATAATAAATTTTCAAATATATTATTTGATTATTTGAGGTTAGACATTTCAGATAAATATATGGAATCTTGGGAAATGTTGGAAAAGTGTACTTTTTCAAATATATAAAAATACAAGGAGGATAAAACAAAATGGAACAGTATTTAGAAATGGCTTATGCAAGAGTTTCAAGTAAACAGCAGTCTCTGGACAGACAAGAAGAAAGTATAAAGCAAATAATACCTGACTTATCACTTAGATACTTCTTCAAAGATAAGAGTACAGGTAAGGAGTTTAACAGAGAACAGTATATTGAAATGAAAGATAAAATAAAAGAGATTCAAGAAATTAATCCTGACATAAAAATAAGGGTTACATTGCATGAATTTGATAGATTAGGCAGAAACCTAGAAGAACTACTTAAAGAAATATCATGGTTTGAGTATCATGGTGTGGTTTTAAGATTCCTTGACATACCTAGTGAGTTTGCAGAAGCTACAGGGTTAGAAGAAAAGCTATTTTATAAAATATGGATAATGATTAAATGTTACCAAGCAGAGAAAGAACTGGTTGATAAAAAGAAAAGAACAGAAGAGGGTATTAAGGCTGCACATGCTAGGGGAGTAATATTTGGTAGAAAAGAAATAGTAATTGATGAAAAGAAATTTAAAGACATTGCTACAAGAGCAAATGCAAGGGAAATAAGTCATGCTGATGCAATGAGAATTTTAAATATGACACCATATTTATACTGGAAACACTTTAATAGATTATTTCCTAATTATGTAGGAAAGCACAGTTTAAAAGGAGGTACACAACAATGAAACTACTACACATTGTTACATGGTCATTCCAATATGATGAAGACTACATAGTTGATGTAGTGATTCATAATTGTGTATTAGAAGCATGGCTATATAGAAAAGATTACAGTGTAAAAATGTTCCTATATGGTGTTAAGGCAAATGATATAGGATTTGATGATTTTGTTTATCAAGTAGGTCACTACATAGAAGAAAATGATTGCATTAAGTTTTATGAGGACGAATATGTAGATTGTGAATAAAGGAGCAATTTATGAAAAATATTGAACAACTTAATGTAGACGAGTTGAGAAAAGAAGTATACAGGCTTCAGAAATTTGAAAGAATTGTAATTGATTTGGAACACTATTTTTATTTAGGAATGACAAAAAGCACAGACCCAATACAAAGGGGAGCAT
>Ga0310691_10001964_pt1 | contig 29318 bp, 35 predicted proteins | sample 176DNAGHGlowgp2_FD_203887 | JGI IMG/M metagenome (GOLD analysis project Ga0310691, IMG submission 203887) | Sheep rumen microbial communities from Palmerston North, Manawatu-Wanganui, New Zealand - 1766 DNA GHGlow gp2 (v2) (version 2) | ecosystem: Host-associated > Mammals > Digestive system >... | reverse complement strand
AATTTTTTTCAAAATTGAAGTCAATTTGAGGTATATTATAGTAGAAGGATAAATTGGCTAATAGAGTTCCTAAATTTCGACTGGTAATCGAGGGGTCGTTGGTTCGAGTCCAACCGAGTCGACAAGAGCCCTCATATGAGGAAGCCTGTGACTCGTAGCTCAGTTGGCTAGAGCACTATATTACTCTTCGCCTATATTATTCTTAATAAAAGGGATGGGCTGTGGCTAAGGGTGTTCCTTAATTAGCTCAGTAGAGCATTCAAATTTGGATTGAAAGTAGTATTACACCTCGCCACAGACAATAATTAATAATTTAAGATGTCTAATGCAGTTCCTAGTTTAATGTAAAATTCCAACAGTTTGTTATAGGTTCGAGTCCTATCTATGTACTTATGTGCATAGTAGCTCAATTGGTAGAGCAACTGTCTACAAATTTACTGCTCGACATCAATTTAATGGTAAGTCTAATGGAGTTCCTTATTTATTTGGAAGATTGATTATCTTAAAAGCGGTGGTACTCTACGGGGTACTTCCGCTGATAAATGATACTCCTCGACTTACTTTATTTTATTTTATAAGGTGGTGTTTGATATGGAGAAATGGTTTAAAAGAATAGTGTTTATCTTTATATTTATACTTGTATTTTATTTTGCATTTCAAACAGGTAGATTAATTATGGTAGACATAAGATTAAGGAAAACTCAGCAGAAATTGGATGAAGTGCATAAGCAAGTTGAAGATATATATGAAAAATATGATATAAAAAATGAGTTAAAAGAAAGTGAGGTAGTCTATGAATTTAGAGCAAATTAAAGCAGAATTAAGATTATTTAAGGCATATACAGATGATACAAAATTATCTGGTGTGGGTATAGTAAATCAAGATGCATTAAAAAGTGGATTATTGATAGTAGATATTTGTTCTGATGAAGTATTGGCATCAGCAGTAGAATTATATGGTATAAAACCGGAGGAATGGAACCAAACTTTTCATAAATCATTTCAAACGGTAATAGATACACCAATAGAAGTATTAGTAGCACAACAGTTAATACATTATTTTACAACATATGGTTTAGAGGATTTAGGTCTATATAATGAGGAGTTGGTGTATATACCAAAGGAAAAATTGGATATACCGGAGTTAGCAGATGATATAAAATTAATTCCAATAAATAAAATAACAGAAAGAGATTTAGGTGATAGGATATTAAGTTTATTGTCCAGTGGTGTGGCTTTATCTAAACAGACAGTAGAAGATATAATGTTATTATCAGATTACATAGATAAAGAAAAATTTGATGAAATTAAAAATAAAGAAATCAAAATAGCACTATATGATAAATATAATATAGTACCTAAAAATAATATGGATTTTCTAAGATATTTAGTATATAAATTAACAGATAGTACAATGTTAATAAAAAGTAATGATATGATAAGAGTATTGTCAAATTGTGATAAGGAAAAAGCTTTGAAATTATTAAAATCATATGTTGGTAAACCATATGGATATAAGAAGTTGGGTGAAATATTTTTAAGTGAAAATGAATTATTTGTAGCTATTAAAGCACATAATGTTGAGAATAAGGTACATAAAGAGTTAAATCACATTATAAATCGTATTAGAAAGGAAGCTAATAAAAGTCGTAAAAAGATAGGTTACGATGTTTTAGATAGATTAACTTCTATATATGGATATGATAAAGTAAGTGGTGATTTTATATACAATCCTTGGTTTAAAAAAGACGTGGCTGAAGCTACTTTAACACAGGTAAAATTAAATCAAGGAGAGCTGATAAAAAAACTAGATGATGTAACAATATTTAGAGAAATACGTATATTAAATGCGATAGCATATAGATTAAATAAATTTGGTGCCTATGATAAGTTTAATGATGATGCTGAGTATTTAGGTAATTATAAATCAATTTTATATAAAATTAGAAATGGTAAATCTTATGCAGATGAGTTTGTATTTGAAAAATCATTATCAAAAATAACTGCTCAACAACAAGTATATGATTTAGTTGAAAAACATTTAGTAGATAGACTAAATAAAATTTTAAAAGATAAATATGTATATATACCTGATGGTATAGATTATAAAGCTCCTACGTCTGAAAAACAATTTATAGGAAATATACCTGTAGGCACTACAATAGTATTACCGAGAAATAATAATATGGTTATAGGAGTACATTGGAAAAATTTAGATGAAGAAAGAGTAGATTTAGATTTACACGCAATAGGCTCAGATGTACACGTTGGCTGGAATGCTTCATATAGGGCGACAAATATAGTGCATAGTGGGGATGTGACTGATGCACAATTACCAAATGGAGCTACAGAGTGTTTGCTAGTTAGACCAAATTTAAAAGAAACAACTTTTGTAGTCAAATTAAAGAATTTTACACACAATAGATTAGATGTGCCTTATGAATTTATAATAGCGAGTACAACAGATGATAGCATATCAAAAAATTATACAATAAATCCAAATGATGTATTAGTTTCAATAAATACTAAATTTGATTATGACTCTAAATATAATGATAGACCAGATATAGATATTGCATATGTAACTATAACAGAGGATAATATAAAATTAGCTTTTGTTAATACAAGTACAGATAATAGTATTGCTGGATTTAGAACTGATGTAAGAGATATGGTGGTTAGATATGCTGAGGCATATCCATCAACACAATTATCATTGCGAGATATAATTAATATGGCTGATTGTAAATTATCAGATAAACCTATTATATCAGATTTAGAGGAAGTAAAAATACTAAACGATAAGGGCGAGGAAGAAATATTATATAAAAAGGTAGAGAAGAAAGTCGATTTTGATTTATCGCTTCAAAATATAACAAAAGATACAATATTAAGTATGTTTATGGAGGCATAATATGAAGTTTGGTAAATTTGAGATTTCTAATTATTTTATAGGTGCTGTAACACTAATTATAATATTATATATAGTATTGTATTTTACATATGAGCTAGAAAGATTAAAGGAACAAACAAAACAACTTGAGTTACAAAAGAGCATAATTATGGTACAGAAAGAGGGTGGTACCGGTGAGTGAAGGTGATTATATATTACACGTATCAGCGTCTTCTGTGCCAACAAAGGTGGCTACAGCTATAAGTAGGAGGTTTAATTCGGATTATATTAACTTCGGTAATGATGCTTTAGTAGAAATACAAGCAATAGGACCAAATGCAATTAGTAATGCAATGACATCAGTAGTATTGGCTAGAGACTTTTTAGCACCAACAGGGGTAAATTTAATTTGTGTGCCAGCATTTGGTAAGTTTAATACAAAATCAGGTGAGGTTAGAAATGGTTTAAGATTAATACTTAGATTGGAGGGCAGATGATATGTCTAAATATACGATAATATCTAAGAGTTTAAGGGGAAATAGAGAAAATCAGGTATGTACAGTATATTATCAAGTAAAAGGATATGGTGCTACTAGGTTTCAAACAGATTTAATCTATCTTAATTTAACAGATGAGTTAGGACCTAGATATGTATATTTATCAGATAGGATAGGTAAGCATATAGAAACAGATGAAGATAAAGAGGTGTTTTTACAAGAAGTATATGAGTATCAAAAAGGTGGAGGATATAGAAAAACACATCCAATAATAATGACAAATGTAGAAGTTTTACAAAAGGAAAAACGTGAACTAAAGGATAGGTTATTAAGTATTGATAGTGAAATATATAAGGCTGAAAACGAACTTAGAGAACTAAAATATTCAAATTATAGAGATGATATAGATTATATGTCCTTAGGTAAGTACACTGATAAATTAAAGGAAGCTTTACTTCCAGATGATAGATATTATATAAAATTAGTGCAACATATTTGGGATGGTATTAAATTTGTTGTGATGGATAAAGAATTAGATAAAGCTGTACAAATTGGTATATACAATATAGATAAAGGAATAAAATTTAGAGATTTAGAAAGTTATGAAATAGATATATAGGTGTATAAATATATACACCTATATTTTATTGAAAATATCATATTTACATATATTAAAAATGGTTGACAAAAACCGAAAAATGTGGTATAATGATAATAGGGGAATTATGTAAAACATATGGGAATTGTGAAATGATAATAGAACATTTTTCGGGAGGAGGTAATCATATGGCTAGGAATAAAAGAGTAGTATCAAGAAAAGAGTATACTTGTAATGTGTGCGGAGAGAAAATAGAAAAGGGTGTAGAGTATGTAAATGTGTGGAATTATTATTCTAAATGGAAAGTACATACAGAGTGTTTTAGAAAAACACCTAGAAGCAGATGGGAAAGTTCTGAGTATACAGGTCAAGTATATGATATACAAGATGATTGGTATAAGTATCAAGATATGGAGGCAACAATATCAAATGTAGAAGACTTATTAGATGATTTACAGAGTAAGTTTGATAATATGCCAGAACAATTAGCAAGTGGCAGTTTAGTAGAAGAAAGAATAGATACAGTTACAGAGGTTTTAGACGAATTAAATTCTATTTATGATGAGTATGAGCAATTAGAGGAACTAGATGAAGATGCAACTGATGCTGAAAAAGAAGATTATGAAAATGAAAAAGATGATATTATAAGCAGATTTGGCGATGAGCTAGATAATTTATTATATTAAAGGAGGTATATGATATGAAAGAGTTAACATTAGCTGAAAAGTTATTTAAAAAGTTAAGTAAAAAGGAAAGAGACAGAGTAAAATTAGAGCAGAAAAAGGCTGAGATTGAAGCTCAGGCTAAAGACAGTAAATTGTTAGCAGAATATTTAGATGTATTAACACAATTAACAGAACAGAATAAATTAGTAAAAGAAGATTTAGAACCATTAAGAGTAGCAATGCAGGCAGAAGGTAAAACAACAATGGAAGATAAGGCTGTTAAAGTAACAACTAAGAAAGATTATATTAAAACAGTAATTGATACTAAATTATTTTATGAAAATTTTAAACCAACATCTAAGACTTACCAAAAAGTAGTAGTAGAGCAAGCAGTTAAAGGAAGCATTAAAGTAGAGGATAAATAGGAGGTGGATGATAGTGGCTAGATATAAAATAGGTTTTAGTCCTAAATATGAACCATATCAAATAGAAGATGAATATACAGTATATTTCGATATGAAACCAGTAGGAGGGCTTCCTTGTCAAATGATTGTGTTTTCATCTACAGATATAAAGGAGTGTATAAAAAAGCAAAAGGAATTAAATACTGACCTAAAGAAAAAGACTAAATAATTTGGGGGTGATTTATATGAAGAAGTATTTGAACGAAAATAGTATAGCATATTTAAAAGATTTACAAAAAAGGGTAGCATCAGAGGATTTTGAAAAATTAGATAAAATTATAAAGGATTTAGAGACATTATTAAATAAATATACTAATAACACAAATGTAACAAAACAGGTGATTTTAGAAAGAAGGTTATACGACAAATATTATTCAAGAGGGCATAAATATGTGCAACATAGTTTTAATGCTAGGGTAACGAAAATAAAAACAGCATTGGGTAGAGGTGATTATACAAGAGCTATCAAATTATATCAATCGTTGAAGGATGATGCATTATTGTCAGATGTTGATAAGAATTATAGAGTAGAATATGAAGAAGCATTAAAATTATTTACACTGGAGGAATTAAATCATTTAGGGGGTGATTAGTATGATTATAGTGAAATTACATATAATGATGGTAATGGATTATTTTATTACTAATTCAAGAATATTACCCAAATTTATCAAGAATTGGCATAATAAAAAATTGATTAAATACTTAGATGAGATGAACTAGATGATGACTATTTGAAATAATAGTCATCTTTTTTATGCAGTAAAATATTATTAGAGGTGGGCGATATGGTAGAAATATATTATTTTGAGTATCAGTATTATGACAGGAGGCATTATCTAAAGAGTAGAAGTATTGCTAAGCATAATAAATTAAAAGCAATGGAATATTATAAAGAATTGAAATTAAAAATGCAAAATAATGAACAAGGCTCTCCAATAGAATTGCCACACGTAACAGTTATTAGGAATGGGGAAGCAAAAATGGTTGATGCTGAGAATGAATTAGTTTAAAATAAGAGATAATACTCTTATTTTTTATTTTAATTTATATATTTACATATATTAAATATTATGATATAATTACGTGGAATTGAGGTAGATAATATGGTTATAATAGAGTTTGGAAGAGCTGAAACACAGACTTTAGATAAGAATAGTTTGTTTTTAAAATTTAGTGGTAGTGACTTTGCTCAAAATATAGATAGAATTAAAAAATATTGGAATAGAAAATATTTGCCACAGTCAAAAGAATGGGAAGTGCCTTTTAGTTGTTGGGAAGAAATAAAGCAATTATTTAATGACTCTCAAGTTATGTATATAAATGACCCACCTAAAGCTAAAATTATTACCAGTGATGATATAATAAATGGTATGGATTTTAATGGGTACAATTTATATGACTATCAGTTGGAGGGTGTTAGATATGGACTAAACCATCATAATTTTCTATTATTGGATGAACAACGGATTAGGTAAAACACTTCAGATATTAGTGTTGGCTAGATATAAAAAATTGCATCAAGGATTAAAACATTGTTTAATTATTTGTGGCGTTAATTCATTAAAATTTAATTGGCAAAGAGAGGTATCTAAATTCTGTAAAGATGAGAAAGCAATAGTTTTGGGAACTAGAATTAATAGTAAGGGCAAAGTAGTATCTACTACTGTAGAGGAAATGAAACAACAAATTGATGATGTGCCAGAAGAGTTCTTTTGGGTAATGAATATGGAGCGTATAAGATTAAATTCAGCAGATGCTAAAGCTGAAACAGGGGTTGTACATCATTTAAATAAATTAATAGCATCAGGTGAATTAGGTATGGTTGCTATAGATGAGATACATAAAATAAAATCTATAACAAGTAGCACAGCAAAGGGTATACTAGCTTTAGACCCATCTATGAGTAAGGTAGGTATGACAGGTACATTATTGGTAAACAACCCATTAGACCTATATTGTCCAATGTCTTTTATAGGTTTATTAAATTATAGCAAGTGGGCATTTGATAATAAGTTTGTAATAAAAGATGAGTGGGGTAGACCTACTGGTTATCAGAATATGGAAGAGCTACATAATATATTATATAAAAGTAGTTTACGTAGGACAAAAGACTTATTAGATTTACCTGAAAAGAATATTAAAGATGAATGGTTATCATTTTCTGACGATGAATGGAAAGTAATGAATGATTTAATACACGGGGAATATGGAGGTAGATATTTAGATAAAATAGAACCAGTTTTTGATACAGTTGCAATGATAACAAGAATGCGACAAGTAACAGTTACAACAGATTTAGTATCATCAACGCATTTTGAAAGTACAAAGTTTAACAGATTAAAAGATATATTAGAAGAAGCTAGATTAAATGGTCAGAAAGTATTAGTATTTTGTCCATTTACACAAGCATTAGAATTAGGATTAGATTATTGTAGAGAATATCAACCTAAGTTAATAAAGGGTGGTATGGGTTCAAAGGTACAAGAAACAATAGATGCTCACGAAAATGCAGAGGGGTTTAGTTGCATATTTGCACAAGAGGCAACACTAGGAGCAGGTTTTACGCTAGTTAATACATCAATAGTAGTATTTTTATCTCCTCCTTGGAATAGAGCAAATTATGACCAGTGCTGTGATAGATGCCATCGTATTGGACAAAAACGTACGGTACAAATAATAAATCTATTTATTGCAGATACATATGATGAAGCAATATATAAAATGTTAAATGGTAAAGGTGCAATGTCTGATGTAATTATTGATGGTGATGAAAGTATGTCAGCTAAAAAGTATATAGAAGAAATGGGTATAACTTTTAATAAAAAGAGTGCTAAAGCTAGTAGCTTGTTTGAAACAAATGATTAATATATGTAAAATATTAATGAGGTGATTAAATGATGAATAAGGTTGCATTTATATATCAGGTACAGAAAAATATTAGAGAAGTAGCTTTTTCTGATTTCAGTGATGTAGTAGCACATAATGCTTTTGATTTTTATAATTATGCAGAAGTTGCTCATATAGATTTATTAGCAAATCATCTTGTGGGTAATACGAATGCTGAAACATTAGAAAACATATTTTTATATGGTAATAATTCCGATGATTTTTATAAGAATAATCCAATGGCAAGAAGTATATCAGTTTCAGATATAATAAATATAGATGATAGATATTATTATTGTAATTCGATTGGATTTGAAGATATATCAAATGCTATATTAGATGTGTTGGAAAATGAGAATAAAAATACTTTAGAGGAAGCAGAAGATATAGATGGAGAATCTGAAAATGAAGACAGTAATGAAAAACTAGCAGATGTTGATATTGAAGATGATGTTGAAGATGGTGTTGAAGCAAAAGCTGAAGAAGAAAATCAAAAAGACCTTTTAGAAATGTTACAGGATAGAATTGGTCAGAGTATGTCGGTTGGAGAACTAAATGCTTTATTACAAAGTTTATTTGCAAGATATAATAAAGTTTTTTTAATGACTTCCGATTTATTTAATATGGATTTAGATGATACACAAGAGTTGGTAGTAGATGATGATGAAGATATGTATGTCATTAAGTATGATATAGTTGATATGGATGAGGGTATAATTGCTATTACAGATGTATCATTAGAAAATTAGGAGGTGAATTAATTTGAAGCAGGTGTTAACTATACCTCATAAAGATAGAATGAATATAAACGAAATAGAACCAAAATTGAGGAATGCAAGACAGAGTAATGATTACATATTGGTATATTTCGGAAATAGGGGTCAATGGATAAAAATAGGTTTTTGTAAAGACCAAACATATGTAATAGGTTATAATTTTATTAATATGGAATTTACTATAAAATTAAACTATATGATGAAGCAGTACCCTAAAACAGTTAATGGTAAATTAACTGCTTGGTTATGTGATTGGGTAAATAAATTAAACAGGTAGGTGAGAAAGAATATGAATAGACCTTTAACCGTTAAGGAATTAGCAGATGCTTGTAATAAACAAATAGCTAAGGGTAATGGTGATAGAGTTATTATGATTTCAAATGATGACGAAGGTAATGGTTATCATTATTTGTGGTATGAGTTTCAGACACCAGAGGAAATTACTAAAAGTATGGTAAGTCAAGGAATACCAGCAGAGTGGGGTATTATTGACGAATTAGATGATAGTATAGCGAATGAAGATGCGACAATAATTTTAGGTTAATAAAATTTAAATGAGGAAGGTATAGAGATGGGAGAAAATAAAAGTAAAAATGCAATAGTAAAAGACCCTGTTGTTAGATGTTTATTAGATAGACGAGCTGAAATATTAGAGACAATAAATAAATTACAGGAGGAGTATAGTGCTATAGAAAAGGTATTGGTAGAAAATCGTAGACTTAAAGAAGAATTAAGTCGAAAGAAAAATGATTTTGAAAGGTAGGTAAAATTATGAAAAAGAATACAGATTTACAAGAGGCAACTATGAGGGCAATGCTAAATGGAACTAAAATAGAAGAAGATGTAACACCTGATAGAGAATATCAAGGTATTAAATATTTTGATAATCAAGATGGTTGGTGTCCAATATGTAACGCACATTTACATTATGAGCCAGTTGAGTATGGTGGTCAAAATGAAAATGGCGATAGTGTATCATATTGTAGTTGGACTTGTGATAAGTGTGGGACTAGAGGTGAAGCATATTTTAAACAAAGTTTTATAGGTCATTCAGTATATGATGATAATTGGGATTTAATTGATTTACCTTTTGGTGAACCTAAAACAGAGAGTAATAATAATGATGAAGTACAATCATTAAAAGACGATATTTGGGAATATATAACAGATGATGTACATCATTTAGAAGATTTTGCTGATTATGAAATAAATAGTGAGGAAGATAACGATAAAGCACACGAAATAGCTAAAGCTAATTTAAATAAGTTTTCTTTAGGAGAACTTAGAGAAATTGCTGCTGAAATTGCATCAGGAAGTATAGATTTAGTTAATTGGGGGCATAAAGTTTTAGAAAGTAAAAAAGTAGAAGCAATAGATAAAGAAAAAGTATTAAATATGAAATACTCAGATTTACCTGATATGTGTTATGGATTACTACCATCTGATAAGTCAATAATAATAATTAAAAAAGGTGAGAATGGTTATTACGAGACTGATTTTGATGATATTGAAGATACTGAGGAATTTGTTAATAGAGAAAATAGTAAAATGGGAGTAACACCGGAGCAACGTATGGTAATGGAATTGAGAAGTATGAGTGGCAACTGGAAATTGAAAAATGAAGAAAGTAAGAAAGTTGAAGATGTAGAAAAATTAAATAATATGTATGAACAAGGAACAACAGAATTAGAAAGAGCATTTACTACAGAAGTTAAATATTGGTTACAAGCACTAATAGATGATAATCCTAATGACGAGATAGGAGTTAAAGCATTAAACATAATAGATGATGATAAAAAGATAAATGAAATAGTAGATGAGTTGGTAAATGGCTCTGATGATATTTGGGAAGATATACATCTAAGAATAGAACAGCTGGCTGGTATAGATTATAGCAATAGTGTAAGGGGAAAATAATAACAATATTTAGCTTAGGTAAATGTAAAATATTATTGAGTAGGAATACTACTCAATAATTCTATCATATACCTTGTGAAGGGGATGCCAACAGAAATGTTAGTATCTCCTTTTTAATTAAGTAAAATATTAGTAGGTATTAAAATATATGTAGAGGAGAGAGTCAAATGGAGGAAGAAAATATAGACATAATTGGAATAGTTTTAGATACATTAAAAAGGGACGGTATATGGTTTACACAAAAAACTGACCCCACATATCAGGAAGCTCCTAGTTATTATAAGCTTGATGAATATGGGGACCCTGATGAAAAAACTATGAAAAAAATTGAAAAAGAAGTTAAATCATTAATTGGTGATGGTGCTGTAGATATATCTGATGCTATAGAATTATGGAAAAATGACCAGATGGTTGATTGCAGACTAGATTTTATAGAAAATTTAGTTACAGAATTTAAAGCTAAGCCAGTAGTAGATGGTATAAATGCTTATGAAAATTCTGTACAATTTCCCAGTAGTATAAAAGTAGAAGCTAAAGAAAAAAAGACAGAGGGAGCAGGTGCTGGTTATGAAATATTAGGTGGCATAGAAAATGCTCAGGTGAATTCGTTTAAGATAGAAAATACAACAGAGAGTAAATATGGGGAGAGAATATTTGAAATTTCTTGTGATGTTGATGTCGACCTAACTGATTTAGAATTTGCAAGTTATTACTATGGTAGTAAGTTGGATTTTCCAATGAGAGCTAAAATAACAGGTTTAAACTTAATTGATAATGATACTTACGCTGAAGGAGAAGAACCTACTGTAGATGATTATGGTATTAGAGATGCCTTAGATGGAATTACATTTAAAGCCAGATTAGGTGGTGGTTGGTCTCACGTACCATTTACAGGTGATTTTGATGCAGAAACAGAAGGTAATGTTTATTCTGCTTTTTATACTGATAATGTAAGCATTAATATAGATAATGCTGAAGTAGTAGATTTTATGGATAAAAAAATTAAGGGTGAAATGGATGAAACAACATATTGTGTAATTGATAAAGATGGAGACCCTGTTGATGATTTTGAAAATGAAGATGATGCAATAAAGTTTGCTGAGGAAAATGGTTATGCAGAGGTTGTTGAAAAATATCACAATTATAAATTAATTAGTGCTGATGGTTCTATAGATGATGATTTATATGAAACTGGAGATACTGTTTGGACAAAAGAAGATGCTGAAGTAGAAGAAAGCAAAAAAGTAAAAATGGAGAATATGATAACTTTATCAGATGATGATAAACAAAAATATTATATTGGTAAAGGTATAGTAGGTGGACAAGCAACTCCATATGATTTATATAAGATTGGCACTAAGTATTATAATGCTAATGGATTAGAAATTAGCAAAAAAGATGCTTTAAATGATATGGATAATTTTAAACATATATTTGGAAATAAAAAAACTGAGGAGTATGATGTAGATACATATAATAAAGAACAAGAAGAATTAAAAAAACAATATAAAGATAGGATTATGAAATCAGCAACACCTGAGATTATAAATGCCTTTAATGATTTAAATGACATATTGAACGATGGTGGTAATTTAAAAGAATTAGATGGTTTCTATTTTCCAGATGATGCAATAACTATTGTTGATTTAGCTGATAAAAATTATCATCTAAATTCAGCAATGGATTTAACAACATCTAACATATTGAATATGGTTGGAAATAATGATACATTTGAACAAGCTATAGATGAATTATTTGCAGATTATGATGCAGATAGTGCATATAGTTGGGCAGATAATTTTGTAACAGTATTAGGTAAGTTGGATTTTGATTTGCATAATGATGGTGAAAATGATGTATATACATTTGAAGTTAGTTTACCTGATTGTGACCCATTAATGTTTACAGCTGATTGGTCGGAAGAAGCAGCCGTTAAAGAATATATGGAGAATGAGGGTTCTATGAGTAAGTATACTGTAGATGATATAAGTATAAATTATTTAGATGAGCCTATTCCAATAAATGAAAATAAAAAAGTAGAAGATTATGATGATTATGTTTCTATATATGATGAAATTGATGATATGTTAGATTATTTAGTCACAGACGATAAGACTAAATTAGAGTTATATAACCATTTTAATTCAAGTAGTCCGTTGGAAAATCTTGAAGGTGAAAATGAAGATGTGTATGATGAGTGGTTGTTTGAATTTAAATTAGATAATGCTAGAAAATTAAAGAGGTATTTAAATAAATTAGATGATATAAATAGTTTGGAAGATAGTAAGTGTTTCGATGAAAGTAAAAGTTTTGGTAGAGCTTTAAGAGAATTAAAAACAGAAGCAAAACAAGATAAAACAGAATTAACACCAGAACAAAAAGCTAATAAAATAGCAAATATAGGTTCATTAGTGAATAAGGCTAAGTATCCATTTCAGTTAAATGCAGTTGTCCATACATTGGGATACATTGACCAAGATTTATCTAATGAATTAAAACAAAAATATAATGCATCAACAATACATCAAGATAATTTAGAAGATGCAAGAACTGGTATAGCTCAAGCAATACTAGATAAAACAGGGGTAGATGTATTATCTACAGCTGATGATATAGTACCAGCAATGGAAAACAAAAATATAAATTTTAATAAATGCACTAAAGAAGAACATAATCAGTTACGAATGACAGAAAATGATATAGATAAGTTTGTTTATTGTAAAGATTATAATGAGTTGATAGAGTACGTATATAAACTAACGTTTAGTTTTGATAAACTTTTAAGTGATAAATTAATTAATATGTTGTATAGTTATGAAGCAAATGGGTATAGTGCTTCAGAGGCAGGTGCTAATATAAGGCAATATTTATTTAAGAATAATTTAATATATATGACAGATATGACACCTGAAGCAAATAGTATGAAGGTAGAAAATTATCAGAGAAGATTAGAAGAGGTAAATAATAAAAGTGCAAATGCTATAAATGATATGTTACAGGCAGAGGGGTTTGATGAAAATAGTAATGCTGGTAAAATAGTATTAAAGACACAAGAATTATTTACAGCATTATCTGATTTAGGGTTGAATGTAGATGTTACATTTGATAATGGTGATAGTACAACAGCTGTACAATTAGGTACTGCTGGAGGGAAAGTAATGATAACAATAAATGATGCAGATAAACCATTAAAAGCATTTATGGCAGGTAATGTGGAATTAACTGGAGAAAATTTAGAGATGTTTAAAAAAATAGAGGATAGAATAAAAACAATATAAGGAGGTATATAATCTATGTTTAGTATATATGATGCATTTGTAAATGCTTTAACAGAGGCAGTATCAGGGGAGAGTAAATATAAAAGAGGAGATAAATTAACATCGGCAGATTTAACAATAGATAATATACCAAATTTATATAACAGTCAATGGGATTTAGAGTTTGCAGATTTAGTAGTTTGCGATAATTGTCATTCTGTTTTACCTATTGAAGGTATTGAAAAAAATACAAGAGAGATAGATAATATTCAAATGGCTTGGGATTATTTAAGAACCGAGCCATATGAGTATTCTACTAAAGAAGAAGTTGAGTATGAGGAGTGTCCTATATGTCACATAGGACAAGATGAAGATGAGGAAATGGAATATTATAATTTATCCTTAGATATGTTAATTACAAATATTGATATTTTAAAAAATTTAGATGATGTTGCAGAAAGTGGGTTTACATCTGCTCTCAAAAATTATATTGATGAAGTAGAGGGCGTAAAAATAGAAGAAAGTGTTAAGCTGGAAGAAGATGATGCAGATTATACTAAATTAAAGGATAAAACTAAATCAGAGATGTTAAAATATTTGAAAAAGAATGGTTTAGATGTTGATAACCTAATTAAATCAGGTATTAGTTTGGAAAGTATGAAAAATACTATAGATACAATGCTAAGTGATTATACATCACCAGTTATATCTGAATATGAACAGCAATTTAATAAGGGACTTGCTTGGGATTATGATATAGATAATAATGATATTATAATTACAATAAATGATATGTAAATAAATTATCAAATATTAATGTAAAGGAGGAAAATTTGATAATGGAAGAAAATAAAATAAGTTTACAAGAAGCAACTTTAAAAGCTTTATCTAATCAACTAGAAGATGATAAAGATGTAAGGGATGTTGAGGGGGTTATTGATGATATTTTAGTTATTACAGACCCTGAAATTACTAAAGATGAATATGAAGATGTGATAGAAAGAGCACAGGAAATAGTGGAAGATACTCCAGAGGGAGATATACCATTCGACGATGAATATTTAGGACAATATCTACAAACTTGTCCTATATGTGGTAATTCATTTGTAGAAGACCATCTATTAGAACCTCGGAGCAAATTGTCCTATATGTTTAGAGCAACCAGAGGCTTTTGTAGTTGTTGGTAAAATAAATGGTGATGATGTAGTTGAGGATGGTTTAGGATTAGATGATATGGATATTGAGGATGAAGGTGAGTCAGAAGAGCAATTAGATGTGGAACCAGTACCAAATACTATGTTAAATAGAACAGAAGAACCAGAAGTAGAAGAAACTCCTGTAGAAGAGCCAGAAGAGCCGGAAGATGAGGAAGAACCAAGACGTAGCGGGGGTAGAAGAATATCTAATTTAAGAGGTAGGGAGACTGCTTCAAAAGATATACCTAATGGTAATAGATTAATTGAGAAAAAACAGTTAGAAGAAGATAGTATAGAGTGGTATGATAAAGATAGAATTACCGATGAGTTTTATAAATGGCGTGAAGGTCGCTATCATAGTAGTGAAATTTCAAAAGAGGAAATAAATGAATTTATAGCTTTTAAATGGTTAAAGCTTGAGAATGAGTTAGATTGGGATGAAAAGGCTATAGAACATTTAATGTATAATCTTCAAGATTTATTAACAAGTGCTTTAAAAGATAGATTAAATGAAGTATTAAAAATAGAAGAAACAGCAGTTAGAGATGGTGCTGAGAATATAGCTAGAGATGAGTATCAAAAAGGTAGAAATTATAGTATTGAAGGAAATGATGAGTGTTTGTTAGCCACAAATAAATTGGCTGATTTCATAGCTGATGTAGCAGAAGAAATGGGAGACGACTACTCAGAGTGGTTTGGGGAAGAAGATATAAAATATCTTATTGATACAGTTGCAGTAAGCTCTATATATAATGATTTTAAAAACCAATTAGAAGATTTAATTAGAGACCAAGTAGAAGATAGAGTAGATTGGATTAGAAAAGATGACCCTGCATCAAAATATTATGATGGAGATTTATCAGAATTTGAAGAAAATAAAAAATTAAAGACAGAAGATTTAAGTGAACCTGTAATAGTAAAGTTCTGGGAGACAGAAGAAGATAGAGATGAAGGACTAAGTGAAATTTATGAAACATATCCAGCCGATGAAGAATCTATTAGTAAAGCTATTGAGGATGCTAAACATATAATGCATTTAATGGATTATGCAAGTGTTGAAGTATATAATGAAGACACAGAAGAAACATATTATTGGACAGATGGTGTAGATGAAGAATATTCAGATAGTACTAAGGCTTCAGCACAAGATAATACAGTATTAGCAAGAACTGATAATGGTGGTGCATTTATTTTGGTGTATGATGATGAAGACGATGAAGCAGAACCTTGTTATGTAGTAAGGTATTTTGATAAGAATAATAATAACATTGAATATTATGGTTCTGAGAATGTATTTGATACGCCTGAGGAAGCAACAAAATATTTTAAAGAAATACTAGCTGATGATATAAGAAAATCACAATTAGAAAAATCTATTTCAGCAAAGATTAAAGGTAGTGTTATATTAGGCGAGAGTAATAAATCAGAACTAGCAGAGTTAGATAGATTACAAGATGAATTAAGGGGTGTAGATGTATCTAAGTTATCAGATGAAGAATATAAAGATTTTAAAGCTAAGTCAGATAGAGTACACGAACTTATGAATAAATTATATGATTTTCATAAATTAGGTGAAGGTAAAACAATAATAGATAACGGTGAAGAAACATATACTATTGATAAAAGTGCAAAAACATATACAATTAAAACACCTAAGGGTGAAAAAACATTTACATTTGACGAGATGAATGATTTTGTTAATAGAGGTAAAGGTATGAATAGAATTTACAAACCAATGTCTGTATTGGCGTATACAGATTTTAAAAATGGAAATCTAAATAGATGGAAAACAAGACAAGAGGATTAAAGTTAAATATTTATAAGGGGTAATAAAATACCCCTTGATTTTTGTATAAATATCTATTTACATATTTTACAATGTGTGATATAATAATTGAAGTTTGGAGGTAGTTATGAAAATAGTAAAACCAGTAATAGAAGTAGAGCCATATGATGGTGTGAAAATAATGAAAAAGATAGAAAGAGCTTGTAGAAATTGTTATAGGTCAGAGGGTAATATAACGGAAGATAGTTATAAAAAATTAATTACAAATTGTATAAATAGACATCACGAGTCAGTGTTAGAACACGAAAAAGTAACTATAAGAATGACTTGTGATATAGGTGTATATAAGGATTTAACAAGACACAGAATAGCAAGTTTTAGCATAGAAAGTACAAGATATTGTAATTATGGTAAAGATAAATTTGATAATGAAATTAAATTTATAGAGCCTATATTCTATGATGCTTCTTGGATAGAGGCTAATTATGAAGGTGAAGCAATGACAGATAGTCAAATTAAATCGAAGATATGGTATGATAGTATGTCTGATATAGAAGATATGTATATGAATATGTCTAAGTTGGATAGTAAACCAGATGAACTTAGAATGATGTTACCACATAGTACATCAGCACAAGTTTATATGACAGCAAATATTAGAGAGTGGAGACATATATTAGGGTTAAGATGTAATAAGATGACACATCCAGCAATACAGCAGTTATTAATACCATTATTATTAAAATTTAAAGCAGATATGCCGGAATTATTTAATGATGTAGAATATAACACAGAATTTCCTGAAGATAAATATGCAGAATTAAGAATAATGGAAGAGGTATAATTATGATAGAAAAAGTATGTTTACCAATTAAGAATTATAGCAGATGTGCTTATGTTTGTAACGAAACATATTTTAATTATATATATGATAATAAACTATATACAGGTGAGGGGTATCAAGTTATAAATGATGATATGGTATGTAATATGGAAGAATTAATAACATATTGTCTAACATATAGTATTGAAATAGATATACCAGATGGTTATAATGTGACAAAGTTATATAGTATAGTATTTGGACAAGGTAATTTTGACCCTGATGATAGATTGGTTTCTACTTGTGAGAGTCATATAGTATGTTCAAGTACTGATGAAAAATATATAAAAAATAAATTTAAACAGATGTGTAAACATATTAGAAAGAAGTCAAGTAGAAAACATAGAAAATGGTTTTGTTGGCATACAGAAGATTTTGCATATAATCAAATAATACATTCATATAATTTATGTGAAAGTTATTTAGTTAGAAAAAATAAAGATATAGAGGTAGAAGTAAAATGAGCAGTTTATTAGGTAGAGATGAAATACGTAGATTAGAAAAGGCGGCTAGAGATAAGAACAAACAAAAATTAATTGATTGGGTACGTCAATTTGAGCATCAGTTAGATACTTTATTGCGAAAAGATTATGAGAAGATGTACCAAGAAGAGGTTAATTTTTCAATTCAAAACTTTATAACTGCTGTGGCATATTCTCTATATTTCAGTGAAGAGAACTATATAGATAAAGATAATTTAGCAGATTTTATGTCAGACTTATTTGTAACAGTTGATATGTTTAGAACAGGGGAGTATAAACCAGAAGATTATAAAGAACAATTAGCTGAGGAACGAATATATATAGAAGATTATGATTATAATGGTATATATAAAAAGTTTTTAAATATATTTGATACTGATTTAGTTAAATTTCTAAAGGGCAAGTATAGAAAAATAGTTACAATATGTGGAAGTCCTAAATTCAGAACCGAAATAAATGAAGTGCAAACTAAATTAACTATGCAGGGTGATATGGTATTTACAGATGGGATTGAACAGCCCGATGCAACTATATTAGAGGAAGAAAAACAACAATTAATAGATTTACACCTTGATAAAATTTTAATATCAGATGAAATATATGTTGTAAATAAAGATGGTTACATAGGTGATATAACCCAAAAAGAAATTGATTTTGCAAAAGAACATAATAAGGTAATAAATTATTTAGAACCAATAGATTAATATTAGAGAGGAGGTAATATTATGGATAGAAAGCAAGAAATATTTAAAGAGTTAAAAAGACGAATGAATTATTTACAAGATGAATTAGGATATGAAGTATTATTTATAGCATTACAAGGAAGTCAAAATTATAATATGGCTATTTATATGCCTGATTATAAAAGTGATATTGATTGTATGGCTGTAGTATTACCTTCATTCGATGATTTTGTAGGAAATAAACCAGCTGTATCAACTACATTAGTATTAGATAATAATGAGCATATTAATATAAAAGATATAAGACTATATTTTGAATTAATGTATAAGCAAAATCCTCAATTTTTAGAGTTATTATTTACAGATTACAAGATAGTAAATAAAAAATATAAACAAATATTAGAGCCACTATTTAAGAATGCTGAGAGGATAGCTAGTTATAATAAAATAAAATTATATAATGCAATATCAGGTATGGCACAGGAAAAGTTTAAGGCATTAGAACATCCATATCCAAGTATAGTAGATAAGATTGATAAATATGGATATGATGGAAAACAATTACATCATATAATAAGACTATATCAGTTCCTAAACAATTTAATTAATGGTATGTCATTTAAACAATCATTAACATATTTTGAAGATGATATAAGATTAATGTGTGTTAGAGCTAAATTAAATGGTTATACACTAGAAGAAGCTAGGATGTTTGCCGATATGTATTCAAAAGATATACATAATATAAAAGATTTATATTTAACAAATAATATAGTAGATATAGACAATGAAGTAGTTAATATATTATTAGATATAAAAACAAATATATTTAGACAGAGTTTTAAAGAACAACTATTACCTAAATATGAAGAACCATATAAATTATGTCCAGACCAGTATAATAAAGTATGGGTAACGTCAGATAATCATTTCGGACATAAAAATATTTTAAGTTACGAAAACCGAGTAGCTAAATTAAAAGTGTCAACAGTAGCTGAACACGATGAGGAATTGATTAAAAGATGGAATGGTATTGTAGGTAAACAAGATTTAGTATTGATATTAGGAGATTTTAGTTTTAAAAAGGCTGAGGAAACAAATGAATTATTAAGGCAGTTAAATGGGGACAAAGTATTAGTTAGAGGGAACCACGATGTATTTTTAGATGATAAAAAGTTTGATAAATCATTATTCAAGGCAGTATACGACTATAAAGAAATAAAATATAGGGGGCAAGAGATTGCACTAATGCATTACCCTATTCAGGATTTTAAACATCAAAGCAGAGAAGTAAAACCAGCAGTATTATTGTTTGGTCATATACATACATTTAGAATGGAAATACCGAAACATAGTTTTAATGTTGGTGTAGATGTTAATGATTATTATCCAGTAGATATAATAGTAGCAATATCAAAAGCAATTAATAATAAGGGAGGTGTAATAAATGGCATATGATAATGAACCGGTAATAAATCCAAAAGTATCGCTACAAAGAGATATTAATTTTATCAACAGTGAAATAATAGCACAAAATGATGATGGCACATATACCAAATATTCAAATGCTTTAAAAGCAGTTTCTGTAATTGGAATGACTAAAGAAAATTATGTAGATTTTTGGACTAAACAATATAATAAGCCTAAATATGCTAATGAGCAACTTAGTGATGAAGAAAAAGAAAGATTAGCCACAATATTAACAGTTGTAGAAGAAAAATTTGAAAGTGGTTTAACTGATAAAAATACAATGATTAATTTGATACAATCATCAAATGATTATACTAAGGATAAAATGCACGCATTAGAATTATTAGGTATACATATTAAACCAGTAAAGGGGAAATAAAATGGATGATAGTTGGTTAGATAAAATAGTAAAATGTCCGTGGTGTAAACAAGATGTACGAGAGGGCGATAGAATTTGGTTAGATGGTGAAGCGTTGTGCCCACAATGTTATCAGCATAAAAGATATAAATATTATGATAAGGGAGATAATAATGATAGAGATAATTAAACACGGTAACACTAGAAAACAAATAGAATGCTTGAGGTGTCATTGTGTATTTATGTTTACGAAAGAAGATATTATTTATGCATTACGTAAGAATTTAAAATCTACTGTAATATGTCCAGAGTGTTTGTATAATGTAAATATATCAAATGCTAAGGAGGTAGAAACTAAGTGATACATCACGGATTTAAAAAGGGTAAGAAAGTATTTGTAATATTAAATAATGGTCAAGAGCTTGTAGGCAAATTTGTAGAAAGCACTAGTCAGTATTTGATATTAGATACAGGAAAAATAAGATGGGCAAATATAAGATGCACAACAATAAATAAGCAAAGGGTTACAGATATTTAGGAGGCAGATAAATGGAAGATGATAAGGTATATGCAGAAAAATTATCAGATAAAATGAAACGATTAGAGAATCTGGTTAATTATACATTGGAAAAGAAAAAACCAGTAATATTAAGAATAGATGGTAGGTCATTTAGTAAATTTACTAAAAATTTAGATAAACCATTTGATGCAGATTTATCTAGGATGTTTCAAAATGTATGTAAAAATTTACATACAGAAATGGATAATGTCAAATTTATATATTCAACATCAGATGAAATAAGTATATTATTAACTGATTGGACAAATGATAATACAGAAGCTTGGTATAATTATAGATTACAGAAGTTAGTATCAGTAGCATCTTCAGTAGTTACAGTTAGATTTAATGAGCAAATACAAGATACAATAAATGATTATGTTAGAAAATTTACATCAGAACCATTAGAGTTGAGAATGTTAAGAACTAAAAATTTTCAAGAAGGATTAGATGATATGTTCTTCTCAGATGAGGAAATTAAATATAGTATATGGTTAAGAAAATTATTTAAGGCAGAATTTGATTGTAGGGCATTTAATTTAGATAAAGATGATGTAGTACCATATTTTATATTCAGGCAAAAAGATGCAATTAGAAATTCAATATCGTCATTAGCAAATGCAAATTTTAGTCATAAATTTTTAGAAGGCAAAAATCAACAAGAAAAGATAGATTTGATAAAAGAAGCAACTGGTATAGATTGGAATGAACTATCTACAATACAAAAGATGGGATTTGCAGTATACAAAGATGATATGACAGGACAATGGATAGTAGATGATAATATACCAGAATTTATGATAAACAGAAATTATATACAAAGATTTTTAGATTAGGAGGTGCATATGGAAAAATCAGATTTAGATGCATTAGCAGATGTAACAAAAAGAGCTACTGATATACATCAAATTTTAAAGTTAACAAATATAAAAGGGGAAAATTATTTACTAGAGTATAAACTAATCGATTTATTACAAATACAATCATTAGTTAAAAAGTGCCCTAAATGTGGTGAGTATTTTTTTCCAAATCCAACAACAAAAAGATTACAAGTATATTGTGGGGCTGTATGTAGAAATGTAGCCACTAATGAGCATAAGTATGTAAAACATTTAGATAAGTATCAAAGACCAGTAGATTTATTACGTAAAAACATATATGAACGAAGATATAGGGCAAATAGAGATGATAAATATTTTAATGAAGCTGACTATCAGGCAGTATTAAAAAGATTAAAAGTATTAGTTAAAGAGAAAAAGTATATGTCAGACGAAGAATATTTTAATAAATTAGATGATATAACACGAGATTATGAAACAGCAGTAAAAATACAAAAATATGGATATAACAAATAATAAAAGGGGAATGTAACAAATGTTAGACAGTGATTTAAGAAACAAATTATACAGTATTGATTTAACGGATATTAAAGAGGTACAAATACGCACAATAGGATTATTAGACGTATTTGGAAAAATGATAATAGATGTTTCTTATAATAATGGTGCCGAGAATAGTATTGAGATAATAAGTCCAGTACCAGTAGATATTGTAAAAGATTGGCTAAATAAAAATAATCTACTAGATAAAACTGTATTGTATAAGTTTTAGAATAGGAGTAGATAATGTTAAGTAAGGATAATAATATAAAGGATAATCCTAGATTGAAATTAACCCCAGAAGAAAGAAAAAGGTCACAGCAATTAAAGGTAGTAAGAACAAGAATAGCAAATATGGTAGCCAGAAAACCGGAGATACAAAAGAAATGTTGTATATGTGGTAGTGAGAATGCCCAAATATTACATAATAGATTAGACCCATATAATGATAAGAGTATATATATGATAACATTCATATGCAGAGATTGTAGAAATGATGCTGATAAATTAAAACAAGCAGAACAAAAAAGATTTGATATAAGGTCTATAATGGATAAATCTAAATTAAGTGTAAAATCATATACAGATATAGATGTAAAACGAATAGTAGATGATTATTTAAATGAATTATTACCGATAGGAGAGTATTGTAATAAAATAGGTATAAGTAGACATTTATTTAATGGTTTAGTAAAAAGATATGCAAAGACTTTTAAAATGCCTAATATCAAAAAAACAATTGACTCACATACAAATAAATTAAATAGAATTAAATTAAGTGAGTGTGCTATTAAGCGAAATAATTTTTAATAAGTGTAAAATATTATTAGTATTAGGGTAATACCTATAATAACTTAGGTGTGCCCAGAGATTTATTAATTGAGGTAGAAATATTATTTAGGAGGAAATATAATGAAAGTTTCAGATGAAGTATGGGAAATAGCACAAGACTTATATGATGATGCTGATTTTGATATAAATCGCTATGGTGAATTGGAAAGTTTTGCTGTAATGGATTTTGAAGACTATAATGGTTATTATAGAGATTGTAAAAAATCAGATTATGAAAAAGCTAAACAGTATTTAGATGAATTATTGACAGCTGTCAAGTATTATGATGGTAAACTAGTATTAAGTGATAATGATACATTGAATGATATTCCTTATGATGATATACCAGAAGAAGGTAAAAATTATAATGAAGATAACTTTTGGGAAATACAATCATTTGTGTATGACAAAGCTTTACAAGGTTTACAAGAAGAAATAGGTACAGAAGTGTATGGTTTAGGTAGAAGTGGTAAACATATATGTGTAGATGATACTTTTAAAAATTTAACTAAATTAGATGAATACAAAACAGCTCACGAAAAATGGGAACAATGGTTTATTGATGAAATGGTTAAAGAGTTATCATATACAGATGGTGAAATCACAGAAAGCTTAAATAGTGATGAAAAAGTAGCAAAATGTGTAAGTTGTGGAATGAAAATAAAATACAAAAATAGGGACGTACAACACGATGTTGCAGGTGATTATTTAGAATGCCCAAATTGTCATTCAACATTTGATGTAGATTATGATAATATAGAACCATTATTGCATAAGAAAACAGAAGCAGAAGATATGTCAAAAGTAAAAGATGATATAAAAGATGCTGTAGAGAAATCAGATAGTACAGATTTAGAAAAAGACCAAGTAAAAGGCTCAATAGATGTATTAAAGACAGATGAAGAAAGTGCAATAGAAGGATATGAAGACTTTAAAGGTGAAACAGAAAAGGTAGCTGATAAAGAACTAGCAGATGCAGTAAACGACCAAATGGAAGAAATAGTAGATGATGAAAAAGAACATATAGAAAAATTAGATACTATAAAATCAGCATTAGGTGAGGGTTTAGAATTAGATGATGAAGAAACAAAGTTTATAAATGCAATGGTAACTAGAAGTAAATCTGATATAGAAGATTTTTTAGGTTATGATTTAACAAGTAAACAATTTAAAGATAAACAAGGTTTAAGATTAGCTATAAAAGAGATATATGAACAAATGCCAGATGAAGAATTTAATAAGTTTAAATCAGCATTAGGTGAAAGTAAAGAAGCTCCAAGATTAACTGGTGATGAGACTTATGTAGCAAGAAACTCATCAGGATATAAAAGTATAGGATTAATAGTAAATAATGAAACTAAACAATTTCAAATAATAAATGGGCAAGTAATGACAACAGATAGTAAAACTAAAAAGATGTCTAAAAAACAAATAAGAGCTAAAGCACAACAACTATATGATAATGGATATACAGAATATGATGGATACGGAAGTGTAGCTCAGGGTGTAGAAAAGAAGACAGAAGCAGAAGAAAAATTATACTTAGATGGAAAATTATTTGATAAATTAGAAAAAGCAACAAAATTAGATTTTTCTAATGCTGATATTGATATATTAAAACTTATGTATAAAAGATTAGATGATTTGGTTGTAAATATTTATGATAATAGAAATGTGGATGATATAGAAACTGATATAAAAAATATATTATCAAAGGCAAATGTTATAGTAGTCAAGCTACCAATAATAACTACTATGAATGAGGCGTTTAATTTAGCACAAGTAGTAAGACATATAGTTGGTTCAAACCTAGAGGAAACATTTGGATATGATTTTTATTATGAAAGTAAAAAAGTAAAAAAAGAAAATAAACAAAATATAACTGAAGACACTACATCATCAGAATTTAATCTATACATAAAACCAGAGGAATTAGCAGATGTAAATATAAGTAGTTTATTATTTGATAGTGATACTACAATAGCTTCATATAGAGAAGGTAACTATGAGCTAAGTTTAATAGTTAGAGGTTCTGTTAAAATATGGGATAATGAAAATGGTTATTGTTATAAAAACTATCAATCATTTCCAGTAGACCTACAAAGCTTAATAAGGTCAGGAGCTCTAAAATCAGGTGATGATACAAATAAATATACAGTAGATATGAGTAACTGGTTTGAATGGTTTTTAGATGTAGCTGATAGTGGTGATGTGGTAGATAATGTATGGAATGATGTAGCAGATATAGAAGGAATGTTGAATAAAGCAACACCAGAAGAAAATGAAACAGAATTAGAGGTAATAATGAAAGACCTATTTGATGATATAGTAGGTCAATTAGATGAGGGTAAAGTAATGAAAAAAGAAAATGCACCATTAAATGAGTCAGATAGCCTAGATTCCGACCCAAAATTTTATGAATATGTTAAATCATTGTTAGATGCAGGTTCAATAGATGACCCAAAATATTATAATTCTTTATCAGATAAAGAAAAAGAAAACTTAATAAGAAATACGTGGATGAAGGATGCTGATATAATAAATTATTATAAAAATGAAATTCAATTAAAAACAGAAACAAATAATAAATTTAAAGCTAATGTAGCATTACATAATCTAGGAATAAATAATGCAAGTAAACTTATGCAGGATTTAGATACAGCATTAGAGAATAATGATGAAACTAAAATAAAAAGTATTGTAAAAAAATTAAAAAATTCATTATCATCAAACGACTATAAATCATTTATAAAGACATATTATCCAGAATATAAAGATGTCTTAGAAAAAATAGAAAGTAAAAAAGTAAAAGTGGAAGTAAAAAATATGAATGATATAATAGATAGGTTATATTCAGGAGATAAAGTATATTTTAAAGATACTACAGGATATTTTGCTGGTATAAATCAATATTATGTATGTGAGAAATCATTAGATTACCCAAAAGACCCTAATGATTATGATGAAGGTTATACATCAGGTTGGAATATAGGTGATGATACAGCTTATGATAAAGAACAAGAAAGAAAATATCAAAGAGCAAAAAAAGCATCTGAAGATGGTGATGTATGGGAATTTGATGAAGTAGATGAAAATGGAGAATATGTTGGAGTAGTAGCAACAATATGTTATGGTAAGGACGAATTACAATATGTACTAGATGATGCAAACTTAACACCTGTTAATCAGGTAAAGAAATTTACTGAAAAAATGGGTAAAGATGCAGATAAGAAATATAGTAATCTATATAAATATAAAGGTAAAGCATTTGCATATGATAATGAAAATGCAATAGTAGAATATGTATATGTAGACCCAGAAGATAACTCTTGGATAGTACTAGATGAAATAGGATTAAGTAATGATAATTGGGATAATAAAGAAGCTAGAGATGAATACTTGGATGAATATATAGCTCAATTAGATGATGAAGCAAATAGATTAGCAGATGATTTTGTAGCAAATGAATATCTAGGTGAAAGTTTATCTAGTAGATATATTAAAACAGAAGCTAATGGGGGTACAGATACATTAGATGCAAATTCAGATTTATTGCCAATAATAAATATGTATCAATATGATGTATATCATTATTGTGATGACTTAGTACCACCACCAGATGCTGATATGTCAAAAGATGTAGATGAAGTGATGTTAGATATAGCTAAGCCTATGATAGAAGAAGAAATAAAAGGTGTATTACCATCAGCTAAAATAACATTTAAGGAATATAAACACCCAAAATATTATAAATTATTTAGTAATCTAAATGATGTATTATATTTTGATATAACATATAATGTAGCAGAGTATGAAGCATTAAAAGAAAAAGCTGTAAAAGACCCAGAGTTTGAACAATATCTAAAAGACCATTATAAATCATATGATGGATTTATGTCATTCTTTGCAGATAATTTAACTGCTTTTAATCAACAAGAAGAATGGAAACAATTTGTATCAGTATTATCATATTATTTACCAAATGATGATGAGGAAAATTACAATAATATGTTATCAGATACATATGAAGGATTATTAAATATGGGATATGAGAATATAGATAGTGTAATTGAAGGTTTAGCTGATGATATAACAGATAAAGCAAATGCTGGAGATATGACAATAAATACAGATACAGTAACACAATATGTAAAAGAGTTATATGGTAACGAGGATAGCTATGATTATATATTAGATGGAGTATTAAAAACTTTAAGTATAACAGAAAGTAAAAAGACAGAAGCTAAAGGTGAAAGTGAAAGAGGATATATAACAGGAGAAGTAGAAGCTATAATAGATGGTATGACAGATTTAGATAAATCTAAAATTACAGGGAAACTGATAGATGATGTAGTTGATATTGTATCTGATGGAGATGTATCAGTAGATAGTCCAGAGTTTGATGAGAGAGTAACTTCAGTTGTATTAAATATGTTAGATGAAAGTAAAACAATGAAGACAGAAAGTGCATCAGCAGATGTGATAGAATACTTTGGTATGCAAGATAATACAGACGAAGAATATAAAAATAATGTAGCTAAAGAATATAAAACATTAAGAGCTAAATACCCAGATAAAGAAATGATATTAAATGGAGATTTTGGAACATATTTAGGTACAGAAAAAGCAACACCAGTAGAAAAAGGTAAATATATTACAGTATATGAAAGTAAAAAAGTAACAGAAGCAGAAGTAGCAACAGCAACTAAATCAGCAGGAGAATATTGGGTAGGAGACCCTTGTTATGTATTACCAGATGAAGTATACTTTGGAATATGGGATAAGCAATACAAATTTAACGATGGTACAATAGATTGTGGAAACGGACTATCATTCCAAGTACACGGAACAGCTTGGGGAGACGGAGAATATAAAGGTTCAAATGGATTTATATACGGAGTAGATGCAGGAGTACTAGCAATAGTACCTATGGAATTAGCTACAAAAGAAATAGGTTTAACTTTAGGAACAAGACATAAATCATCTACAGCTAAGTTAGAATATAACGATGGTGTATTTAATATGATATTTGATACAGAAACAATAACAATAGATACAGACCCATCAGATAATGACTTAGATGAAAGTAAACAATTAAAAAAAGAAGAATACGAAGTAAGACAAGATTATTATGACCCAGAAACAGGAGAAGCAACTCGTAATGAATATGTACAAAGTTTTGATACTTGGGAAGAAGCTCAAAGATTTGCAGATGGATTAGCACAAGACCCTAATTGTAGAGCTTGGGTAAATGATACAAGTAAGGATGAAAGTAGAAAAATTGAAGACAAAAAGCTATTAGCTGAAGATACAGATGAAATACCAGTAGTAAATCCTGATGAACAAGATTATTATGATAATAAGGGATATATAATAAGTTTATATCCACGGAGTAGGAGCAATGTTAGTATCATTTAAAGTATATTGTGATGATATGGAACAAGCTATAGAAAAAACAGTAGCATATGCAGAAGCTAATGGATATAATGGATTACTATTAGATGTAGGGGAAATGAATGATAGAGCTAAAGAAGATTTAGCATATGAGAAGGCAACAGAAACATTATCAGATGATGATAGAGCTAAAATGAGCTATGATGATATAGTAAACATAGGTAAGCCTATAGTAGATAAAATGGAAACTGAAGATACAGATACATTCTATGACAACATAGACAGATTTTTAGATGATTTAATCTATATAGATGCGACAATGGAAGGTGCAAAACAATGTT
>Ga0310691_10001963_pt1 | contig 29338 bp, 22 predicted proteins | sample 176DNAGHGlowgp2_FD_203887 | JGI IMG/M metagenome (GOLD analysis project Ga0310691, IMG submission 203887) | Sheep rumen microbial communities from Palmerston North, Manawatu-Wanganui, New Zealand - 1766 DNA GHGlow gp2 (v2) (version 2) | ecosystem: Host-associated > Mammals > Digestive system >... | reverse complement strand
CTCAGTACGAGAAATGTCCTTGTACTTCTTGACACGAAGATTGTTAAACACGTCCATCAACGCGAACATTATCTTCTCAATCTCTCGAACGTAGTAGTACGGTGTCATGATACGCCCTTTGAACTTATGTTACACGGCTCCGCCAGTAGGTGCAATTACAGACAATATATATTGCAATATTTCATTATATGCTTGGAAATTGAGATTAAATGGATCCTTCAAATCAGTGCCATCAAACTGCCATTCAGTAGATGCCAATTCAGTTTCCGGTATCATGGTCTCGAATAGTTGCTTGCCACACTTGCCATTAACTGCTATGTTGTAATTATCCGGATACGGCATGGTAAACGTCAACTCGATTGGCTTGGCGAGGGTTCGTCCTTCTATCTTCAAGACACCACCTGACTTGTCACGTTTCTCAATGTACTTAGTACTGACCATTAACGAGCGATCGTAAAACTCGTTCCATAGCTTATTCTGCAACGAACGCACTACCTTATTTATTGTCTTTAACCGGAAGAACACGTTCTTCCAGTATGCCTTGTGCTGTGCCGGGTCTTCAAATGTCGGGTGCTGGAACGCCGCCTCACAGAAAGCATGCAATCCGTCAATCAATGGTTTTGCCGCATTTGTACATTCGTACTTTGCACATACTTCTTGGATAAAGCCAATATACTGTTGAAGATTCGCGTCGTTCATAACACCTCACGGCAGTTTGCGTATAGTTTATCATGTTCATGCCTTGCAAATAATATAAACTGCTGATATCTAACAGGAGATTTCCGATGCGCCAAGCAACCGAAAACGAGAAGTACTTCATCTACAAGACACGGCAGCTGATTACCGAGCAGAACAAGCCTAAGATTGAAGGCGTCATCAAGGCGTTCGGCCTCATTCACGACGTGGACACCACACTATCCGACGAGGACTCGGCACGTTTTGAGTCCATCGATTCTCTGGAGCAGATGCGCGGTGACACCGAGCCGAAGGCGTTCCTGGAGTCCATCACTATGGACGCAATGAAGGCCGCCGGTACAGAGAATTTCAACAACGTACGTAAGAGCATCAACTACTACCGTAACTGGCTTGTATCTCACGTCTAATCTCCGCTTGTACCCCAAACGGATAAAATGAAAAGGTCGCCTATTAGGCGACCTTTTGTTATTTGTTTCCTCCTTTGTTTGATGCTCAACTACTGGATCTGCAACACTTTCTGTTGCTGTTCCACTTTCGGCTTCGCTTCGACGACCACGGTAAGCAGACCGTCGGCATACGACAGCTTGGCGTTGTCGATATCCTTGTCGCTTCCCAGCGCCTCCTTGAACTGGGTCTCCTTCTTGCCGACAGTACGCTTGGCCTCGACCAGCAACGTATAGTCGTCAGCTACGGTGACCTGGATGTCTTCCTTCTTGCAACCCGGCAGTTCGATGTAGAACGTGTCTTCCTTTTCATTACGTTCCGCGCGAACATTGGGTGTACGGTAGGCGTTAGACTTGGTATCGCATCCAATCGCGTTGCACACGCGGTTAAATTCCTTGCCAAAGTCGAACGGGTCAAATCCGAAGAGGTTGAACATATTTCCGTTAATCATGGTAAAACTCCTTTGTTTTATAGTTTTGTTTTCCTTTGCCCCCTTAATAGCAAAAAGCGTGCCAAAAAAGAGGAGGCCGCCTCACGGCGACCTCCAAGGCAGGGTAAAAGGAAGAAAAACCCCTACCTAAGCTTAATCTGGTCTTGATAGTCCTTTTGCTTGATAGGCTCGTTGCCCCATGCAGAAGCGGTGGAGCAGATGGAGTAGCGGACGTTGTTGAGGAGATCCATGAGTTCGTCCTTCTGGATGACCTTCTTCTCCTCGGCGGCCTTGCGGTCTTCCTCTGCACCCTTTCCGTTGGGATTCTTGACGATATCGTACTCCATGCGCCGGTAATTGCGCTGCCCACGGCCAGGCGTGTTGTTTACCGGGTCGTCCTCGAGGAACTTGTCTTGGAGCTCAGCCAGCTTGTCCTCGGTATGCCAGTACATCTGCTCGGCGGCACGCTTGACGAACTTCTCCGCCTTGCCAGACTTGATGTCCATTACGCCGGGAATGAGACTCTGCGTCTGCACGTAGATGTCGTGCTTCCAGTCCGGATGCGTGTCAAAATTCGTTCCGTACATCGCCAATACGTTTCCACTGTTGATATTCTGGGCCATAAAAAATTCCGTGTACTTTGCAGATAGTTTATCTTCTGGTTAAAAAAGGAAACTGACGATTTCTCATTTTTTAACTATCTTAGTAGCAAAAATCAACGTATAAGCTATTGGTATAGAGGGAATTACTATGGTGAAGAACATTTTTATCGCGATTATCGTATGTGCTACCGCAGCGCTAGCATCAAAACCGCTGGTACTGGAAATCTGCAAGCCGACTTTCTGCTACCTTCAGATTATCGAGGATGCCCGTTCGTGGTCATGGACTACCGACTATAACGGCAACAAGTTCATTCGCATCTACCTAGACGGAAAAAGGTTGCTCGACATTTCTGGGAGCAACCTTACCGTAAAAGTCAAGAAATAACTTACTTATCCTGACCGGCCTTTTTCTTCTTGGCCAGTAGACGCCTCGCCTCTCGGATAGCGTTCTCCTCGCTGATGCCTTCCTTGTCAACCAGCTGCTTGGCGAGGGTCTCGATCTCGGCGTCAGTATACGGGTCAACCTTGTCAAGGGCGTCAACTGCCGAATCGATATCGCTGTGCTCGATGCCGAGGTTACCGCTAGCTTCCTCGCGCTGACGCTTCTCCTCACGTTCAATGACACCGGCATACTCGTCAATGTTGACGCACGTATGGAGGATGTTCTCATTGAGCGAAGTGAACTTGATGTACTTGGACTTCTTCTTGAGGTCGGTGACCTCTTGCATGAAGGCTCGGCTGACGATCTGTCCCAGATAGTAGTACGGGTCCTTGTTCTTGGAGTTCTCGGCCATCTTGTTCGGGTCGAACGAGTGGCAGTACTTCAGCGCACAGAACTGGGCGCGTGCGTACATCTCTTCCTTCCATGAATCGGTATACTTACGCCAGGACATCATGCCGGCGGTCTTCTTGATGACAACTTGAATAGCGGTCGCGAGGTCATCGGATACCGGGTATCCCTTTCCGTACAGAGCGACATCGCGCTTATGTTCGAGGAGCAATTTAGTCAGATAGTCCTTGTCAATCTTGTCGTACTTCATCGAGGCGACTGTCTGGCGCCCCTTCTCGTCAAACACCGCAGGGTTGGCCGGCCGCTTCTTCGGGCCGTTAATGTTACGATTAGCCATTACACACCTAAAGTGGAATCTGTCCAGTAAATTAGTTCAAATCAGCAAGAAACGGCATTGATGTTCCATGTGACCTTGGCGCCGGTCGGGAATACCTCGTCTTCGTCAAGCCCACCGTCTACCAACGATTCGTCACCGGCATCCAACGCAGCGATACCGACCTGGAGCATACCGTCCTCATAGTCTGAACGGTTCACGATCTTGTCGAAACTGTACATCGCACACGGCATGGTTTGGTCATACGTGTAATGAGCGACACTTTCCTCGTTAAACTGCAAGTCAAATAACGTATAGTCAGCCGCATTCTCGTAATGGGGATTACGGATGTCGATAGTTACGTGAATCTTCGTCTGTTCAAATCCTTCCGGTATCTCAATAGGCGGAAATACCATTCCGGCCTTACTATCTTCATCAATAGATTCAGTACCACTGGTCTGCGCATTGAAATGCGGATAATTCGCTACGTACAGGAACCCATTCTCGTCGAGCTTGATGGTCTCGTCGTCAACCATGACATAAATCGGCTTTTCGTCGTCGTCCTCGTCGAAAGCTAGACCGCCCTTGTCTTTCAACTTGACAAACGCGTTTACCTTGGCATACAGCTTTCCGTCACCATTTACGCCAAGCGTCGTCTCGTCGTATTCGAGAGTAATAATTCCGTCTTTATTTACTCGGATTACGCCTCGTCCACCGCCTCTGTAGCCAGTACCGTCACACGCATCGCACTTGAAACAGGTAATATTGTCGTCAATGTCGCAGTCGTCACACGGCACCATGACGTAACCATTCTGCTGGCACTGGTCACACGGACCGTGATGGCCAGTTCCGTGGCATTTCGGGCACGGCTTGCAGTTAACTTGGCCGGTACCCTTGCACCGAGTACAGATTGCCTCGCCGGTTCCGTTACAAGCGGAGCACGAGACCTTCTTGAGATGCCCAGTGCCATTACATACACTGCACTCCTCGTCGGTCACATGGTCGACGTCGGCTTCTCCCCTCGGATACGGAAGCCTTACAGTAACTTGCTTTCCGTTCTTGTCAAGACACGTTATCGGAAGCCACGTTATACTGCGGTCTTCCTTGGTGCCCTCGCGAGGCTTCAGCTGAATAATCTTGGTTAAGTCGTATAGTGTAGTTGCCATTCTATGTCCTCAATCCCTTGTGGTCATCGGTTCCGATGATATAGATGCCTGTATCGGTATCTCCGGTTTCCTCGTTTGTAATTTCAGTATCGTCGTCAGTACGTAGTGCACGCATGATTTCATAACGCACGCAATCGGAATCATACTTGTTGTACTCGTCCACGAACTGCGACTTAGTCATCACGGTGTTATAGTATGCTACACCGAAGATATGCGGTACACCGACAAGATATCCTTCCGGATCACGTCCAGTGCCGTTACAGTATGTACAAGTATTCCCATCAATCTCTCCGGTCCCATCGCATATGGTACACATATCGCCAATTGCGAGAACTTCCTTCTCGGCATCCTCCATGTCCGCGCAGGTTACGCGATGGGCATGCTCATGCTCGTATGGCAGATAGTGTGCAAACAAGCTCGTGGTACATGATATACGCCAAATCTGGTGCAACGCGAAATCATTATCAAGAATTCCATGACGCACTGTGGCCGGATCCAGGTCATGCCCGGTTCCGTTACAATACATACAATCCTCGCCGTCAATCTTACCGGTACCGCGACAGTTTATGCAAGGTGACACGAAATCCCACTTGTCGTCAAACATCGAGAACGCTTCGGCCGGTGACTCAATTGCACCAGCAACTACACCGCCGTTCTCGGTAAACCAGTAATCTTCGTTCACGTCCACCATGGCCTCGGTAGCCTTCGCGTCAACGAACAGGTGGTATACATAGTAGTGCATGCCGGTAGTCTGCGTACCGGAACCTATGTAGGCATATAGATGCCAGCCGTCTGTCTCATGACGCCAGAACTTTATCGTAAACCCATTACGGTCGTTGCTATTCGTATAATCCTTCGGCATACGAATCGTATAAACCCTCGGGAAATCGCAGTATGTCGTACACGCCGGAGACTGGTAGCATACCGGGTCTGGAATATACTGCCGGTGTTCAACCAAGCCAAGCCCGAAATCGACGTCGATGTCATCGTTAGGCTTAGTACAGTCCTCCTTGACCGGGTCTCCTGGAGTACGCCAACGGTTACCGATAAGCGCGTCCTCTTCGCCAACCTTGACGACATACTCAGTAATCTTGACCTGGTTCTCCACGGTATTTGGCACGATAGATGCACCGCCGCACAGAATCTTCACCGTCCGGCGCAGATGGTGCATGTAGCACGACGGCATCAGTAAGAAATAGTCAATGTAGAACGTCCCGCCGCAATCACAGAAATCAATATTGTTCTGGGCGACAATGCTATTCGTCATGTCAACATTGATACCGTCCAGACCGTCTTGGTCAACATCTCCAAGCTTAACCCAGTCACCGCACGCAACCAAGTATATACCGTCAGTACCGTCCTTCTGGTTATACAGAGCGACAACGTTACCCGGATCAACACGATAGTTGCATATGGTACGCGACCCGCACTTGTACGGTACATCATCGCCACACACATAGTCTACAGGATAGCTCGCGCGTGCACCAAGGTCGACAAGCACTGTCTCGTCAACCGGCATCGGCCCCGCATTCTGTGCACACCTTATCTTACATAGAGAAACCCATTCCTCCGGCTGCACTACCCACAATCCATTGTGCGAGAAATCGTATTGGTTTTCCAGCATTACAATATCGCCGCCTGTAAGCTGGACACCGTCAAGTTCCAGCAATCCATACAGTTCCGGCAAGTTCTCCCTATAAGTAAGCAACGGCGCGTCGGACTCTCCGTTATTAAATCCATACCAGTCGCCTGGGTCGGCAACCCATAGGCCGTTCTCGCTCTCTACGAACTGTCCGGCCAGCCACACGACGTCACCGGCACGCAACTGCACCCCGTTCAGCTTCAGCAATCCAGCCCTGTGAACCAGATTCTTGTTGTACTTGACGCGAACCATCGTATAGAAATACTGGTCACAGTTCATTCGATCGACTCGCATGTAGACAGTATCGCCAAAGCGCGGATCCAATTCCGGATTCTGTATTGCATTACCGAACTCGTCGGTAGTATCGTAGACCATGCTCATCGTGCCGGTCTCGTAGCAAGCCTTCTCGCGAGTAACCGCCTCGGTAGAATACGCTTGCATGGCGTCGGTATCGCTGTCATACTTATATCGTATCAGCGCAGAACTGTTCTCCGAACACGGCTCGTCGCCATAGCCGAAATTCAATACATACTGGGAGCAAGGTTCCGTTCCGTCACCGTCTTGAGCAAGCATACCGGGAAACACCGTGAACGACGCCGTACCAACGCCGTCTTCGTCAATCGCAAATGAAATATCGGCCGGAAGCACTACATAGTCCGTCTCGCCATTCGACAGGATGACGGACAGTCCGTCAGTCATATTATGTCCGTGGATTACTACTCCGGCACTATCAGTAACCTTAGAAGCCAAATTCTCTATATAGTCGACTGTCGGCGAATCCGCATAGGCCGTGGCATATACGGTCATGTCACGGCTGACGTACTTTACGTCAAACTCGCTATACTCTTCGGTAGTATAGTCGGTATACCCGATGACAAACGAAAGAGGCAACTTTCGGAAGTTTTCGCCTTCCTGCCGGTCAATCTTAGGAAACTCAAGTATGACGTTGTCTTCACCGTCCAGCACCAACGCACATCCGCTGTAGGAACCGCCGATAGACGCGAGTTCCACCGAACGTATCATAGTCGCGTCCAATCCGTCACTGTCCTTAGCCTCTTCCAGATAGACTCGTGAACTGTATCCGTCGATACCGAACGGAAAGGTATACCTAGAAAGCTTCAATGACGGAAAGTCCATAACTACTGTCCTTCAGCCTTACCGCCGGAAGGATCCGGCTTGATGGCTAGCTTCTTGATTGTTTCGGCCCAGTTACGGAGCGTCTCAACTAGGTTCTTAGACCTTTCACGCATCCGTTCAACGTAGTTCGCACGGAACTCGGGCATCCATTCTTGTGGATTTTCAAGCGATACACAGAGGTTGTTGATGTAGTTGATCATCTGGTCGGTATTGATCGCAGCTCCAATAACCGAGTCCTTCCATCCTTCCTCGACCTCGGTCTTGTAGGAGGACATCTCCTTGACCCTCTTGACTGCCTCGCTCTCGTTAATTCCCGCCTTGATCTTACGGTTCGCCTCGTTGTACGCGTCAAGGTTCTTCTTGTAGGCGGTCATGAACTCTTGTGAACCGTCCATTCCCTCCATTGCCTGGTGCGGAACGAAATATCCGTTCGGCGCCGGTGCTTGAGCCGGCTGCTGGTACTGCGGTTGCTGATAGTATCCGTTGGGCTGCGGATAGCCATTATTCGGATACTGCGCATACTGCTGTGGCTGTTGGACCGGTTGCTGTTGCATCTGTCCGCGTGGCGCGATTGTTGAATAGCCTTGACTCATATTTCCTCTTTTACATGCCTAGTTTATAGGTTTCTGGGTCTCCACTACAAATTACATCAAAAAGAACCCGACCAATGGCCGGGTTCCTTTAGCTCAAAAAAAAGACTGTTAAGCAAACTTTCCGAGACCGAGACTTTCAAACGCTTGCACGTTTGACATAGCTTCGGCAATATCGGAAGCGTCGTCGGTGACGACCTCATTCAAGTCCATGTTGTTAATGTCCTCAAGCAAGGTATCCATGCCAGTAGCGAGGTTCGCACGCTGTGGCTTCAGACCCTTGGTCAAGGCCTCCAGCTTAGGAGCCGGCTTTACTGGAGCCTTCTCGTTGCACTCGAACATGCCGTCAATGTCCTTCACGGATTCAAGCTTGTTCTCACGGTCAAGTTCGTCGTCAATATCCTTCAAGGCATTAACGACATTGTCCATGTTTAGCTTGCCGTCGCGTTCCGGATCAACGTCCAGCATGTAGAGGTCATTAGACGAACCGTCGATGAACTTCATGATGGAGTCGGACGTGATGTCTCGGACATCGTAGTTGACAAAGTGAGCCATCACTGCCTGTACGACATCCGGCTTCATGCCCTGTACCAGACGCATGATGTAGGACTTCTTCTCAGCGTTGTTCAACTTGTCCTTCAACGCCTCGCGCTCGGCATAGGCAGTCTTCAGCTTTGCATTTGCTTCGGCCAGACGGTCGCGGAGTTTCTTGGTCTCCTCGGACGTAGTACCGTTAACACTGATAGAGATACCCACGCTCTCAAGACAAGCTGACATGGCGCACAGCACCTTGTACATCTTGTCATTAATTGCGTTGTCCTTTATCTTCGCAACATTTTCCTGGATAGCCTCGGCTATCATCTTGTCAGCCTTGTCCGACACTACGGAAAGCATCTTGTCGACTTGCTTGCGCTGCTTGTCTGTACCGACGGACTCGAGTTCGGCCTTTGACGCCGACTCGATCTTGGCAACAATCTCCGGAGACAAGCCGGAAAGCTCTTCCTCTGTCAGAACTGAACTCAATTCCATGGGTCAAAACCTCTCAGCGCTGAAATTAGTCCACTCTTATTATAAATACCAAAACCTTCTACGATATTCGCATAGTTGTTACGGATTTCCTTGCCGTACCTGTCCATGATATCGGTGACAGACTCAACCAGCGGTCGCGGTCCGTTCGCCGACTCAACAATGGCATTGCCAGAATTCTCGACAGATTCCTGCCTTGCAGTAAAGATGGCCGGCTGGCCGAACGACGGGTTACCTACAACATCAATAGTAATCATAGTGTAGTCGTCAGCAATTTCCTCATGGTCGCCAACGTTGATCGTGCTTCCGGCACCACGAAGGGAGAAACCTGGATGGAAGCCTCCACGGATAAGGCCGGCGAGCTGCTTGCCGTCACGTGTCTCTTCCATCACCACCATGCGCACCTTCAAGTCGTTGCCTTCCATGTGCATTTCTTCGACAAGAGCGCAGATGCTGTGCAAGTCCATCTCGAAAATCGGATAGTCCTTGGCGTTTCCGGTAGAGTCAAGACGCGGGTGGTTCATCGATGCAGCCAAACGTCCCATCCGGACCATGTCCCTGTTAAGACGGTTCATCTCACGCTCGATAATGCGCTTGGGGTATGCACGGTTATTGATGCCAGGAATGTCGCACTGGATGGCGGTTCCCTCGATAATCAGTCGCTTGACAGGATTGCCGAACACGTCCTTGCGGTCTACCATCGCCGCACTAGAACCCTCATATATAGCGTCGCCGTATATCTGATTAGTTGCCATATAACGCCTTCCCCTCGTTGCTGATAGATTCCATGACCGCCTTGGAAGCGTTCTCCAGCTCGACAGACATGCACGATTCGAAATACGCGGTGACTATCTTTTTGACGGTAGCCTCGTCGTCGTTCAAAATCCCTGTCAATAGCTGTTTCGTGTCCTTGGTATTCATCAAATTACTACCGCTCGGTTATCGAGTAGTTTATATGAGCGTTGATAAATTGTTGATTATCATACAAGAAAAAACGCCGGTTTCCCGGCGTTTTAACATCACAGAAAAAATTTACAAAAAGAAAGCGACGAATTACTTCGTCGCTCTCTTATTCCCTTGCTTACTCAGCCAGCAACCGATTACCAGTTGTTGTCTTCGTAGGAGAGGCCACCCGGCACGTTCACCAGACCATTCGGCACAGTCTCGTAAGACAGGCCAGCCTGGAGAGAGGCGCCACCGATGGAGCCGTTAGACTGCCACGGCATCTGTTCCAGGTCAATGCCCGTAATGACGGAGTTGACATTGGCGAAGTGGATGATGCGGTAGAACTGACCAGCGCCGAGCAAGTTCGCTACGATAGCGTAGCGAGACTTGACGATGAGACGCGGAGAACCATCTTCTTGACCCGCAGTCTTGCAGAAGATGTAAGGGATATATGGCATCATGATGATACCAGATTCACCCTGGCGGGAACCCTTGTAACCGATAAGGGCGTACGAAGCGTTCGCGTAGATGTCCTGGTACAGCTTGATGTTGCCGTTGAGGAGGGCACCAGCATCGGCCACACCACCGCTCGGCTGCACAGCAGCGTCGGTCTGGAGGTAGGTCGGCGTGTAGATACCGTTGTTGAGAGTAGCAACTGCGGCAGCGATGTCCGGAGACACGATGGCGAAGTTACCGCAACCCATACGGGTCGTAAGAGCAATCTTACGAGACACGGCGATGATGGTGTTCACGATACCACCGGCGATGCGTTCAGCAGCCCAGCGACCCATACCAGCGTTGAGGCGGTTCGGATCAGCGAGATCCATCTGGATAGCAGCTTCACCACCGAGAGCCGGGGTCTGAGCCACGAGGGCCATAGCCTGGAGAATCTCACGGTCGATGTTCTGCTGGATTTCGAACTGGAGACCTTCGAGGAGAAGGGCTTCAACGTCCTGACCGTGAGCGGCGGCCATATCCTGCTGGAGTTCGATGGTGTAGTGAGACTTGATGGCGCGAGTACCGACGCGGATAGCACCGGAAATCACCTTGATGGAAGCCTTCTTGATGTTGAAGGAGTACTGACCGTACTGGTCGTCGCCAGCAAGGTAAGAGCCACCGAAGTTGTTGTAGATGAGGCCCGGTTCCTTCGGGTCGAAGGTGTTGCCGTTAGCGGAAGCGCCGTTAACGCCAGTGCCTTCCATGTAGTTGGAAAGCATTTCGCCCATGCCGGTAGTCCAGGGGTTGAAAGTGCCAGCGAAGCCGGTATGGTCAGCCACGAGGTCGTAGCCGATTTCCTGCTTCTGACCCTGACGGAAGGCAGTGGTCTTCAGCGGTTCGTTATCGTAGAGGTAACGGAGAGCGAAGTAGATACCCTGCGGGGTCGTGGTCGGGATAACCGTAACCGTGTTCATCGCGAGCAGTTCGGGGAACTGACGACGAATCATCGGGAGAGCGTACTGCTGATACTGGGCAACGTCAGCGGAGACGTTGGCGGATTCGAGCATAGCGCCACGGTTGACCTTGTTCTGGTTTTCGAGAAGGGTAGCGATAACGCTAGCTTCTGCACGAGTGCGAATAGGACGACCAAGGTTGGATTCAAGAATGGTGCGCCACTTATTCGTGAGGTTCTTTTTCTGAAGAGTCTGCATATAAGTAGTCCTTCTGTTGGTTGTTTCGTTTCCCACACGAGTGGGAGGGATCTGCCCTCTCGGCAGCACCAACGGTACCACTCTGATAGGCGTTTCTTGATATAATGTTTAGTCGCAGCGAAAAAGCAGCGAAAAAAAGGTGCCAAAACCTACATTGAAACGCATCAAGGATGTAATTTAGGGGTAAAAAGGCTGTTTTATGGACCCAATTAACGTATTATCGCTGTGTGACGGCATGAGTTGCGGACACATCGCGCTGAAAGAACTTAACATCCCCGTCGGAAATTACTATGCATCCGAGATCGACAAGAACTCGATGAAGGTCACCATGACCAACTTTCCGGAAACCGTCCAGCTGGGCGACGTGAACAATATCAATCCGGAGGAACTGGCCAGGAAACTACCGAAAATCGACATCGTCATGTTCGGTAGCCCTTGCCGTAGCCTGAGCAAGGCCACCGCCGGTCGCGAGCAGTACAACAACGGCCTGAAGGGTATTTCCGGCTTGTTCTTCCAGTGCAACGAGATTTTGAAAGCGGTGAAGGCGTTCAACAATCCGGACGTGAAGTTCCTGGTGGAGAACGTGGACTCCAACAACAAGGCCGACCTGAAGGTTATTTCCGACGAGCTCGGCGTGGAGCCGGTGTGCATCAACAGCTCGCACTTCTCCGCCCAAGACAGGAAGCGCCTCTACTGGACAAACATTTCGGTGTCCGGCGACTTGCCGGAAAACGAAAGCGTGCTGGGCGACGTGCTGGAGACCGGCGTGGACGAAAAGTTCTTCTTCAAGGAGGACTACGAACTTCTCGGGAACGACAAGCGAGTCATGGCCACACTTCACATCAACGGTCACGACATACTGAAACGAGTATATAACCGGTCGTTCAAGGCGCCCACACTGACCAGTTGCCGTGGCGGTAACCGCCAAGTGAAGGTAATGGACGGCGGCCGGGTCCGGAGACTGACTCCGATGGAGTACCGTCGTCTACAGACTATACCGGACTGGGTTCAGATGCCGGTCGCGAACTCGCATATCTATAACATGCTCGGTGACGGGTGGACAATCCGCACCATAGAATTCATCCTCTCCGGAATGTTCAAATAAGAAAAAGGTGGCCGACAAGCCACCTTTTCTATTACATACCAGGCATTCCACCGGGGGCTCCACCACCTTCGCCTTCGCCTCCGCCTTCGTCGCCACCGCTTTCGCCGGATTCTTCCTTCTTCTCTTCGATGCACCATGCCTTGTTGAGGTTGTACTGCTCGTCATTGAGACGGAGACCCCAGCGCAACGCCGCCTGCTTGGACAGTGCACCGTTCGGGTTCTCCTTGGAAGAAACGTGTTTCATCATGGAGTCAAACACGGCCAGCTTGGTAGTCCACACTTCAGAGTCAATGAAGTTCTGGAAACCGTTGGACTTGCGGAAACGGACTGTATAGAATTCTTGGAGCTTGATGGAGTCGTCGATTGTCTTGTCGGTGTTCAGCACCATCACGAAGAGACGGATCAGTATCGTCTCGAACGGAGTCTGGTAACGCTGGACTAGACGAGCGAAGGACACTTCGGCTTGGGTAACTTCACCAATCTTGCCTTGAGAGTAGTTCTGCGAGTCACCGGCAAGCGCGGTAATACGTCCCGGAGGAACCATCAAGGAGTTCACTAGGTTGCGCTTGAAGAACTTCAAGTCATCGATGTTGCCGAGTTCAGCACCGCCCTGCATACGTTCAAGGCTAGAACCGGTACGACCGTTACCGACACCAATAACAAAGTGTTCGGTAAGGCCAGGAGCAGAACCGAAGTTTGTGACTTCACCGGTCATAGAGTTATAGTCAAGACGACGAGAGAAGATCTTCGCCTGGTCTTTCATGAACTTTTCTGCGGTAGCCTTCGGCATACCGGAAACGTCCACCTTCAAGACCAGCTTTTCGGAACCCCACAGCACACGATACATGACAACGGAGTCCTCAATCGTGTTCAACTGGTTATACGGCTTCATCGCCGGTTCGAGAATCGAACGAGGGTCGTTGATACCGCCGGGACCAGTCATTCCTAGCGAAGAATAGAGAATCTGGTTCGGAGAAAAATCAATATAGTTCTTGCCATTATTCTGTGAAGCAAGAGCGCCTGTCAGCATCTGTCTGTAGCCGATAATCAAGTTATCCTGCACGATGATTATCATGTGCTCTTCAGGCAACATGTTCACGCCTTCAATCTGGCCAGTAGTCGGATCATACAGCACTTCGAAGAAGATACGGCCACGTGTCAGTAGGTACTTCATGTAGTCCCAACCGTCTTGGTGGAACTTCATGATACGTCGTAGTACAGTCTGCCTGAATATCTTGCCGAGTTTCTTTCTTACCGGGTCACCGATAGCGGCATCGTGGTCTATATCAAGCGAACAGATTTCGTCGACGTCGTCCTTGTAGACACCCTCGTTGCAAATCTGGATCAAAGATTCGTTAACCTCGGAACGAGACGCCACCGTATCGTACTTCCTAGCACGTTCTTGGTTCTTCTTCCAGTACAGTTGTGCTTGGTTCTCGGCAATGGCGTTCTGAATCTTATCCGGGTCAAGCTTGGTAGCGCCGCTGATACCGAGCGCCGGCATGTACATGCTGAAGCCGTCAACGGAAGAACCGTCCGGAGCAAGCATCTGGTTGACACCCTGGCCGACCACGTTTCTGGACGCGCGAATTTGGCGGACGATATCACCACGGTTGAACACTCGGTCGAAAATCGCACCGCGCTCGTTGGCCGTACCATAGTCACGCACATGGCTCAGCAACCTGGTAGCGATATTGTCCTTTTCGTCTGTTTTCTTTACTAGCATACTAACCTACCAGCTTAAAATTACACCATTATAATCAACAGTAAACTTAGGAGACCGCGATGCCACGTAAAAGTCACGCAATTCCTTGTTCTTTATATTTTTTGACAATAGACGCTTATTCATCGTCGCACATGAGGCGATATACATGAAGTCATCGGCGTCCACCTTGAAACAGGGGACTCCGTTAAATTTTATCGAGCTATCCGCCATAGGTCGCCAGTGTCCTCCATGATTCTGCCTCGTTGTTTACGTCGGCCGTATTCTTGTTGAAAATTGTATCGTTTGCTGTAACCAGAGCCTTCGCTATACGGACGGCCAGCATATAACCTTCCGGTTTCACGTTCGCGTAGTCAATTACCCGTCCTTTCTTCAGGAAATCGACAATATCCTTGTAGGAGCCGACCGACCTGATATTGAACGTGCCCTCTACATGGTCAAGCACTGTATGGTCGAAATCCATCACGTTCTCGCTGGCTACCGTACCATTGTTGATGATGCATTCCAGAAGAAACTGTGCACACGTGAAAGCACGCTGCATACGCATTTCCATGGTCATGCCAGACTCATCGGCTTCTGGCTGCATGCGACCCTCGCCACGATTCTCTGACGGTAGGTACGAAATCTCCTCGACTAGTCCGATGACTTTACGGTAAACTGGCACATTCTTGACGAGGTCCATCTGGTTCATCAGAACCAGGGAGTCTATTCCGTCAAACACGCTCGGCAACCGGTCAACTTCTTGTCCAAGGGAGGACTTGATGAACGCTATCAGCTTGTCAAGACTAGTATAGGCCCACTTGCCATTATCGGAGATATGACCGGTATCCGCTCCATTCTCGTCAATCATGTGCGTTCCGAATGCGTCAGTGCTTTCCACCGGTTCACGCAGTCGCTTTACGAGGTATGCGTACACCGCGTTATCAAACTCCTGTTTCTTTGCTTTATATATGTCGGCCATGCCTACCTCCCTATGCCATCGTCTGGTCATGGACATAGACCAGGTCCCAGGTGCTCTTGTTCTTTAAGTTTTCGTTAGTAATTGCGCAATCGACGCTAGGCATCACGGAGCCACTACCGAATCCCTCCGGATGCGGATGGTCATTCCCTTGCCATACCTCGATATGAAACGCCGGGTCTTTCACCTTCGGTCCGCCGAACTTTTCCGGGCACATGTACTGCTTCAAGTAATGGTTGTTATATGCGTCGACACACGCAATGTGCAGCTTTCTCAACTGGGCATCGGTATACTTGAAAGCCCACTGAGTACCGTTCGGTGCGATATCAACTGCCTGAATCTGTTTTGGGTCATAGCCATGATTGGAAATAGCGACATTTTGCGACTGATACTCGTTAATCTTGTCTTCCATTTCCTTCTTGACACGAGTCTGTATCGCGGTATCTTTAATTGCCAAACACTTTCCGCCGTTCACTTCCTTTGAGCGTTGAGTATAAATATCATTTACCTCGCGACCAGCCTTCTTTCTAGACGTCGCGATACCGCCATTATTGGCTTGACGCTCATCGAACATGACGCGTGCTTGAGCCTCGCCGTCACGATATATAGAACTGATGGAGACACCGGGAAGTCCCGCCTTAGACAGGATATACTTGATAGTACCCAACGTGACGTCAGACAATTCTCCCTTGGCGGTCTTCTGCACAATAATCTTAAAATTCTCGTCAGACAACGGAATAGTGGAATTCTTGTTCTGGTGTACCTTGATGGTAGCTTTCATCAGCTCACCGAACCCACGGTCACGCATAGCATTGGCGCCAAGGTCCGGAGGAACTGTGACATCGCCAAACTTCATTGTTGGCATACCCAGGAATCCGTAAATTAGGTTCGCCTCGGCGACACGTTGCTTACGCAAGAGTTCCTTGTTGGGCTGTGTATCGTACGTCAAGTGAGATAGGATATCGGCGACCAATGCGAAATGCAGATTCGCATTATGGTTATCCAGCGGAACACCGTTATTTTCGGTACTCCATCCGTAACCTGTAGCAGTCTGCTTGTTATTCTTATCGTCCAGATAAGTCATGCCCGGCATAAGAAACAGTGCAGTCGGCTTGCTACGACCGGTCTTGTAAGCCATTCCTGTATTGACACAATACGAGATAAATCCGGCCTCGGGGCAGACCTTTGGATCGACCGCAAATCCGTTAGTACGTATAAAGCTACATATAGCCGTCTTTACCGGACTGGGACACGAGTTGTGGGCCACGCAACCCCAATGCAGGTAAGCCCAGTTATCGGAATTGGTAATGGCTCCCCAGAGTGTCAACTGTATATACCGGAAATATGCCAGACGCATCTGTATTTCATTTAGCGTAAACAGTTTGTCTAGTTCAGTAAGGTCAGTATACTGTTTGTCAACGAGCTCGACCATCCGCTTATAGTCACTGACAGAAATACCACCGATGGCATCACCGGCAGGCAATCCGTTCTCGTCCGTGTCTGGAACGGAAAAGATCAGTTTAAGTATACGCGCACTTGCCGGGCCCATGTTCAGCTTGATTCCGGCACCAATCGCAATGGAACCGTCGTCAGCTTCGTAGTAGTTTGGTGACTTGATTGGCTCGTAGTCATACAAAAATGTCCAGTCTGCCGGAAATGAGCCAAACGGGAAACCTATAGAAAGGTCAATGGGAATTCCGGGAAAATTAAATGATATCGGCGGAAGGATATCCGGGTCAAAGGAAAATCCACCCATGAGTATTGCAGTCAACTGACCCATAGACTGCCTAGCGCTTTCAGATGCACCGCCGGTAAGAGAGCCCAATGCACCGCTGACTACGTTCATTTCGGCGGCGCTCTTTGTTGCGTTGATATCCAATTTACCAATGATCGTATCAATGGTGGGACATACTATACCATCAGTATCGTTATTCAGTACCTCGTTAAACATTTCAGCAATGGCGTTGCACAAGTCAGAAATACGGTGCTGGTTATACTCAGGTACTTGGGCACGTTGCCAGTCGGTCAGTCCGTTATTTTCGTCGTCAACATCGTAGAAACCGTGGGAGTTCATTATCTTGTAGAACTGCCCCTCCTTTCCCTTGGCCTTCTCAATAGCCCCGTTTACGGCTTTCTGTAACTTGCCGGCAAAATGTCCATTATTCATAGCATGTGCAGTTTATCGGTTCATGCATGAAATTAGCCCATTATAGACAAAAAAAGAAGACCGCCACTTGCGTGACGGCCTTCCCTTAACCAGGAGATTTATGGAATTAAGCTCCCTTGACCTCGTTCACGATAGCGTCAAGCTTCTGATCCAGTTCCTTAGATGCCTTAGAGGCTTCTTGAGACTTCTGGACACCCTCGAGAATAGAGTTCAGTTTAGCGGTGAACTTGTTTTCAGCAGAGACCTTGGCGGCGGCACTTTCTACCATCGCGTTAATCTTGGCCTGCTTCTTGTCAACCGTCTGCACCGGCTTCTTGACGGCAACGCTTTCAAGGATACTGTTCAGTTTGCTGTCCAGAGTCTTAGCGGACTTCTGCTTAGCCTCAAAGGCAGCAATCACCTTGTCAGCATCCGCTTGCACGGACGACTTCTTGGATGTTTCAAGCATACTGTCAATCTTGGCCATCGTAGACTCAAAGACGGACTTAGCGGCTTGCTTCTTATTATCCTTGTCATACACCGCATTAGCCATAGATTCCAAAGCTGCCTGCTTCTTGGATTCCTTGGCATAATTAGCAACAATGGACTCGGTCACGATAGACTTACGGAGATTGGAAACAACGCCGTCAAGCTTCGCCAACACGTTTTCGCGTTCGCGATTGTCGTTGTATGACTCCAAGATGGTCTTGGCCTTATCAGCAGCCATCTTCATCTTGGCTTCGTTAACGATAGACTCAACTTGGGCTTCCATAGAACGATTGTCGCTAGAGGTGATTGCTTCACCGGACGGTTCTTCTGTTGTTTCTTCTGAAGATTCAGTACCCAAATCAGTAGTCGCCGCAGTCTCGCCTTCCGTTTCGGCGGCAGTAGCAACTGCATCCGCTTCAGCCGGTTGTTCAGTCGGTTCAGTTCCTTCAGTCATTTCCACGAGACCCTTAGCCTTGGTAGCAATCGCTTCAAAGTTAAAGTCCTCGTCGCTGTCCTCTTCAGAACCCTTGTCTTCACCTTCATCAGTCAACGATTCGGTATCATCCGTCTTGTCGGAGTCAAGGTCGGCGTCCTTATCAAGGTCGTCCTCGGAGTCAAGGAAACTGTCTAGGTCGCTATCGGCAGAGTCACCTTCGGCAGCCGGTTCGCCCTCGCCTTCGGCATCAGTAAAACCATCGGCGTCGTCAGAACCAGCAAATCCATCCTCATCACCGAGAGGAGCCTCGCCACCTTCAGCATCAAGGCTATCGTTGATGTCGCCGAGATTGTCGGCATCCGGCATATCGGCAAGAGGGTCTGCACCAGGTTCCGGACCAATGTCAGGAAGCGGTTCCGGGTTCGGTTCGAGAGACGGTTCAGCAGTCGGGTCAATCGGTTCCATCGGAGGAATACCGCCGTCAACCGGATTCATACCAGCGTCCGCACCAGCATCGCCAGTCTTGGCAATATCTTGGGCAACCGTACCGTTCGGAAGAGCGTCGGAGACGTTCTGCTGCTGTTGAGCCTGGACTGCATGGTCAATGGTCTGCTGGATGAACGAACGGACATCACCAGTAATATGATTGTTCATCTGAATCACCGCAGAGATGCCGGTAATGTCAGCGGCAGTGATACCACCGTCCGGCAACTTGGCTGCTTCCTTGGCGAACTCGTCCACGACGAACTTCTGGGTCTGCTTGTCCTGCAAGTCATCGCCCTCGCTCATGAAATTCTCACCGTATTCCATGGGTTCGTTGCTCGGGTTCACTTCGAGCATGTCCTCAAAAGACTTGGGGGTGTCATCTTCAGCCTGAGGCAATCCCAGGTCCAGCTGGCTCCCGAAAGATTCAAACTGGCTAACGGCGTCATCTAGCGCGAAGATGTCTTGCATAGCCTTCTGTTGGAGTGTTTCTGTCTGCATATTGAAAGTCCTTTCATTGAGCCAGTCCGGCCCGAGTTTTCGAATAGTTTATACAGTGGTCACACTTTCTAATTTTCGTCATATTCAATTTCTATATCCGGGACGCAGAAGCCAGGGTCGGCCTGTCCGCCAACCTCAAGCTGGAGGTACACATAGTCGGTCTCGCCGGCCTGCATCGGATTATAAATACCTCCGTCTACACGGCAAAGGTTGTAGGTTCCGCACATGCACATTGGCGCATTATGAACGAAACTGCCCATCTCCGGCGCAGTAACGCACTGGTAGGCGCCAATCTTCTTACCGGCCTTGAGCACCCTTTCCGGATCAACGTAGATGATTTCGTCATCGGTAGACCCGTATTCCACCACAACACCGTCCACCACGACATCGTCAACGAAATTCGCTATAGGAGAGAACGGATTTCCGATAAAGCGCAACGGACAAGATGCACCAGACCGATTACGGAATGCATATATATGGTTCAAATCGAACGTCAGCATGGGCCGGCGAACGCCATTAATCTCGAAACCGGTATGGCCAAAATTGTCGTTCTTTGCGCAGACGTCAAACTTAACAAGAGGCTTGCCTACCGTCTTGAACGGGGACTCAGCGTCCTCTACCGTAACGACGCCGGTATACGGGTCCATGCTTGTCGTATGCCATTCGGTCGGTACATATGACGGGTTAAGGCATTCCTCGGCGCAGTATGTACCCGGCTTACCGTTGTACATGTAGACGACTTGGATTACGCCTCCAGTACCGAAATTGGTACCGTGGTCGTCATACGGACGCTTGTAGATGAGGCCAGACGGATAGTCACGAATCAAGTCGAGCCCGTTCTTCTTGTCAAGGACGACAAGGCAAACCGTATTGTAATCGGGAGTACCGTCGTCCTTCGCCGGGTTGAACACGTAGTTCTTGCCCTTTTCTGTCTGGTCAATCGGCAACTGTTCCTCACCTGGCTTCAGCTCGCAAGTAGACTCAACAAAGTCAATAAAGCGAGTGACTCCAAGATTCTTCGTATAGGAAACGTTATGGAACGTATAGATGACCGTATCGTCAGCGTTCACGCGAGTAGCGGCAGTAATTACCGGCTGGCGTTCGCCGTCAATATAGATGAGGTTACCGTAACCGCAGTCCTTGTAGTCAACGTTGTAGTCAGTCTTGCTGAGCCTCGGGTCCGGAACCTGGCCGTACAGACCGGCCACTGTCAGATAGAATGGATATTCCTTGGAATAGTTCCAGATGTCATTGAGCGCGATCTGTGATTTCTGGTTTGTCGGTCGGCTATAGGAGATAGAGTTGCCTATGTAGAGTTTCGCGGCAGTGGGTGAAGTCGGTTTCTCGCCTACGGGATAGAGTCGGATATTGCTGAGCTGGACATCTGGAGCTTTGATAAGGTGAATCTTGAAAACGCTTTCCATGGAATACGAGTAGCATTCCGGATTGTCCGGACGGTAGATGCAATACGTATTCGCCTCGGACGCATCGTCAGCCGGGATTGTATGGCCAGTCCCTTCCAGAGCGGCGGAACTATAGACAGACGGCACACAGGTATCGACTCGTTTCAATCCGATAGAGGACACTGGCGTGCCAAAGTCGCCATCCTTTCCAGTATATTTCTTAATGAGCAAACGTGCGGACATAGACCACCGAGGGTATTTGTTCGCAGTTTATCAGTTCGTCATCGGCTGAACATGTCGTTTGCTTGGGTCATGCTACCCTTCATAATGAGCTTGTAGAGCTGTTCGGTAGTCATGTTATTGGGGGCTATCGTGACATTGATATGTTCCTTGGTCAGGCTTGCCTTTCTGACGCCGGACATTTCAGCATTTGACACCACCTTTTCAAAGACATCACCACCATAAACACCATAAATCTGTTCATCGGGGACGGTAAATATAGCCTTGACATTTTCCGTGTCTATCAAGTCTTGCCCAACAATCAATCCGAACTCATTTTCCAGCATATCAGTCATGCCGGCGTTAGGCCCGTCCGCAAAATGGTCATACATCAAGGATCCGCCATAATTTTCGAACCGTTCGCGCAGCTTGTCAAACTCCTCGCGTATCTGAGTAGCGATAAGGGAATGCAACAGCATTGCGTCGCCACCGACAACAGATCCATCCGGACCGTATCCGTCAATATACGGTTCCTTGCTTACGTACTCAAGTTCGACGCCCATTTTGGCAAGTTCGTCTTCAGTACGGAACACGCCATCATAGTAGAGGCCTCGTACAGTGTTCTCCACGGAGGCAACCTTTTCACCAAAGAAATTATCCTTAGAATGCTCGCTGAATATAGACTTGAGGTTAGTGGACTTCAAGTGGAGCCGCCCGTCATGCAATGAAAGCCATGCGCCGCCATCGGCCGAGTTCTCGATGTATATACGTACGTCAGTATAAAGATTGCCCAGGTACTCCTTTACCATATCAACGACGTTTTCCGAATACTTACGGTCTATAATGCCTTGATACCGTTCGACATAGTCACCGCACACCAACGTGCTTGCCGCAGACATGCTGTTCGTAAGCCCGAAGTACAGTAATAACTGCTTGTATGACTTTTCGTTCAACGCCTTCCACTCGTACATGCTTGCGCGATTGTTCAGTTGCGTCCCGTTGGCTTCCATCTTCGTCCGGACCAATTTACAGAACTCCAGTACGTTACGGAGTACTATATCTTGAGGAACACGGTAATTTCTTATCGACGCAGGACTTACATAATGCTGTCCGTTGATAATGATAGCATTAGCGTATGCGTCGCTACTCTGCAATATATACGGAACCTTCTCTTCCGGCTTAGTTTCGTATACGTATTTCATCGCATCGACGTTGACATAGCCGACACTAGCCACCGGGTCTTCCTGGTTCAGTATAGCTTCGCGGAATTTAAGAGCGTCCTTGTGGTTGACTCCTATAGGCAAGAATTCCCATACGAAATTGTTGGCGCCAATCTTCAAGCGACCACACCATACTACATTTAACGGCTTACCAAAGGCTCCCGTTAGGCACGCATTGCTAAACGCTTTCGCTACATCAGCAAGTTTCAGCATTTCCGGACTGCCGTCCTCAATAGGAAGTCCGGTATGCGGGTCATTTACCAAAATCTTGACAGCAAGTCCGTAGTTATGCCATGAAAGGAACGTACTTTCGCCACCGCCGGCGCACATCAGTTCCTCGTCTTCCTTAGAACGAATTGTCTCCACCAGTTCGACACACGACTTGCCGAACGTATTCCGCAATATGCAGATCAATATCGATGCAGCGTCGTATATGCCCAGTTCAGCACGCAAGTCGCCTATACGCTTGGAACTCTTGTTAAAAATTATCCATCCGGGCTTCTTGTCGTCAGGCGACGGCGTATTTCTATCCTCGTTCGCATACTTATCTTGGTCAAATGCGCCATAATTCGCAAACGCCCAGTGCTTTAACTCGGAATCATACGGAATATACGGCATCTTGTACTCGACACGCACCTTTGTACGTTCTCCACCTGGAGCAGTGGGTTCTAGCGGTACGTATATACCATACACGAACACGGTTCCACTCAAACTACTAATAACATCAGTACTGGTAAACGAGGTCGTATTGCTAAACGTAACGCCTATTTCACGGCCAGTATCATTTACAAGCTGTAACGTACCACGGTTGAATTTACTGATGGAATTCGCTGGTACAGTTGCTGTTCCCTCGATGGGTGAATTGAATGTAAACGTAACAGTACCATCGGCATTAGAGCTTATACCGGCGTTCTGTCCAACCGCATAAAACTGAGTAGGCTCAATAGGAACTTGCGGATACGCCTCGTACACATCATTGTCAACAAACAGAACTTCCGCCCACCGTACGCCAATTGACCGCTTAACCGTCTTATGCCGTGTGCGTCCCCAACGCTTATACTTTATACGTACCCTCTTATACATCTTTACCGGTACCATGAACCGAGCTGGCATATATAGATATGGGCACAAGTCAGTGCGCGACTTGCACAAATCACCGTCCAGTATGAAAGTCTTGTTATCAAATACAGACTCATTGGTAAATTTCTGGTACCATAGTATCTTATTTAGTAAAGTTTTCAGCTCTTCGATATTCTCGTTTGCCTCTCGCATACGAAGTTTCTGTATAAGCAAGAATGCCGGCCCCAGTAGAAATCCCTGTACAGTCAATATGTTATCAATAGTATCAATAGCGTCTTCCATCACCTCGACAAAGTCGGCACAATCTTGCGCAGTATAGTCGCTCGATTGCCCAATATCGTCGATGGTCTCAAAGTTAGGTTCAAATGTCCATTCGTCCATGACCTTTCCGGGAACCGATGAGCTATCCCATTCAATCACATCTATTTCCGTCGAATCCGGATACATTACCGTAGGAATGAGCGTACCCAGAGAATTTTGGTCAGGCGCAATGCCGGAATCAGTCGTAAGTTGCGACCGAGATATTTCCATTGAGATAACCATCATACAACTGTCGGAATAATGAGCAATGCTACCAAAATAACGAATCTTTTTCGTAGCAGCCATCGCTACTAGGTCTGATGGTTCCGGAATGTTATTGCTGCCGGTCTGGTCAGAAAGGTCATTGACGTCGCATTCTATCGAGTCACCATTATCATCAATCACCGTTGCAGTAAACTTGCCATTATCATATTCGCACGTGATATAACCAGCGTCGTCCTCGTCCAAGTCAAAATACTTGTTATACATCGCTGAATAATAGTCGGCAAGCTGCTTCTTGATATCACCAAACGTCATCTTTGTAGTAGATATCTTCCAGTCAATGTAATTCTGGTCACCGGTAAATTCGTGCATTCGCCCACCGTATACTCCCTTATTTGACGTTGGGATATCTGCCATATCAGTGTACTGTACATATGCATACTTATTACCGGGCGCATTTGAAGCATTTCCATTCTGGTCGTATACTATAGACCCATTCATATATATGCTCTCAAATCCGACATCTCCGAGCAGACGAATGCCACAAGTATTATGATCATAAACCGCGTTATCGTTATATACTAGTCCGTATGTAATCCCAGGACTCCTATACCGATACATGGCCTTTAAATAATTCACACACGACGATAAGTCAAGCGCAAACTTCCTGGTATCGGCGGACGCAGTCTTTTTTAGACGGAACTTATTTGAACTGATCTTACGTCTTAGCGACCGTGACATAAAAGGCCGTACGCCACTAATGGACATAATACTCTTGTAAGTCTCCATGTACTTGTCGGTAAAGTCTTGGGCAAGGTCTTCCTTGGAGTCATAGATTTTCTTAAAGGCGTCTGCAACGTTCGGTATCAATGCCGTGGCCGTATCGTTATAATACGTCTCCAGCGGACTATTTTCTTCTTTATTGCATTTATTGACAAATTTGTTAAGTTCAGACGGATATATCTTTGTATATTTATCCGAATTCTTTATCGTAGTAGCAGTCCAGTCCGCTTTACGCAGCGCTGCCGCATACGCCCGCTTCTCGGCCTTTGTTGACAATGATTCCGGTACATCTACGTCGTGAGCATAGGTCGTATCAAAATAAGTGACCTTTACACCAAGATTGCTATCCTTCGCGGTCTCGTTAATCTTGTTCAGTTTCTTGACAAAGCTATCATAGCCGACGACAATTTTAGGATTCTTTCCGGACTGCCTCTTATACCATTTCTTTCCCTTGTAAACGCTTCCGAGCAAACCGTTTGCCGCCATAGCATAGTAAGATGTCGGCAAGTCGTCCAGATGCCAGAACTGCTGGTCTATGGTGGCATTCGGTGCCGGCGAGAACGTCATTGACTCATTCATCCAGCGGACACGAGGCGTCACCGATATGACAAGCGATTGGACTTGTACCCCAGATGTTGCATTCGCGGCCAATACCTCTATCCGAGTGATCCTCTTTTCATCAAACTGGTCACCAACAGACAGGGTGAACGGCTGTATAGGGTCGGCGGACGCCGGCATCTCGAATACGCCAGCTTCAACCAAGTCGTCCAACGGATAGCCAAGCGCATGATAGGTATCTTCATCTCCAATTTCCTCATCGTCGTCCGACGTAACCAGATGCACCCTCTGTGTCTGGTCAAGTGAATATCCATCGGCAACGATAGAGGTAATCTTATACATCACGTTATTGGTGACTACTTCGACAGGACCATTATTATCCAAACGGACGTTACTAATATCCAAAGCAACATCAGTCTTGACATTCTTCTTAGTATAGTAATGTTCGAAATTAAATAGTCCAGCCATGAAAACGCCTCGGTTACATGCCTAGTTTATCAGTTTGCAACCGAGACCGTTTCTATGCGGATTCTTTCTGCCACATCGGCTTGATAGGACCAAGCATGGAATACAGACCGTTATTGGTCACCGCCTGGTGGAAATCGAACTTGTCGGACACCACCTTTCCCCGATGGGTTATGATGACCGCGCATCCGATGTCGGCAAGCATCAGCTTGGCCAAGTCCAGCATATCCCTCATGGAGTTGTCGTCGGTAGATATGTCCAGCACCTCGTCCAGCGAGAGGAAGTTCACGTTGAAGTTCCCCACCAGAGACACGAAGTCACGGAACGCCATAGATATAGCGAAACCGAGCTTTCTCTTCTGACCTTGCGACAGCATAGTATACGACGGAGACAGTCCAGGCAACGTCTGGAACGAATAGTCCATAGAGTCGCTGAACGTCACGACGAACGGCAAGTGCGCCTTGTTGATGTTGCGCTGTACTGCCTTGTTGAACGCCGGCACGAACATACTGAACACCATCTTCTTCATGCCGTCATCGGCACACACCTTCGTGATTGCGTTACATATAGCGATAGTATCGCTGGCCGCATGCATACGGTTGACCGCGTCAGAAAGCAAGTCCGTATTCTTCTGTATCTTGGTCTCCATCACAGCGATAGCATCATCGGTCGAGTTCTCAGCACGGTCAATATCGGCCTTTAGCGAATCAAGACGCTCGCCTAGCTGGCCAATCTTACCGTTAAGCTCACCTTGTGCAGATGACAATTCACTATACTTGCCGGACATTTCGTCGTATTCAGCACGTATTGCAGGGAACGCGTTCTTTTGATTCTGTAACGAATTCAACTTTTCGGTAAGTTCAGCCTCGTCAACGCCGACAAGGCTCTTTTCCAACAAGCCGACTTCACGTTTAGCGCCAACAACCTCGTCATACCTCGGCTTGTATTCAGCGTCGAGGAATGACTGGTACTCGTCAATGAGAGGCTTCAGTTCTTCCATACGATACTTGTCCGTCTCGTCGTCCGCGTCTATACGGTCAAGTTCCGTCTTCAACGGCTTGGCATCAGCCTTCATCTGCTTAATCTGGTTGTTGAGTTCTGTCCAGCGAGTTCTTAATTCAGCCTTATGTCGCTCAACGTCAGTCTCATCGGATATGTGCCCACAAGTAGGACACGGCGTACCGACGACAAACGACTTGGCAGTCTCGGTCAACTTGTCGCGCTCTTCAGTACGAATCCTAATCTCGCTCTCCTTGATGCCGTACTGACGGTCAATCTTGGCTCGTTCAGACGGACGGTTTGCGACATTCGTCTTGCAAGTCTCGTACTCATCGGTGACCTTTGCCATCTCAGCGTCACGGTCAGCAGTATCGGCATTGAACTTAGCCAGGGCAGCCTCGGCATCGGCAAGCCTTTGCCTTGCCGTAGAAAGTCGAGGAATATCCGCGCATTTCTTGCCGATATCGGCAATTTCCTTGTCAACACGAGTTTCCGTTGCCAGAACCTTGCGTTTCTCGGTCAACTGGTCATACAGCGTACGCTTGTCATCTTCCATTTCACGATACTGCTCGTTCAGTTCGTCAAACTGCTTGCTATACGTCTGGTAGTCGGCCTTCATCTGGGTCAAGTTGTCGGCCTTCTCGGACAACATCCGCTGATGGATTGCCTTCAGCTCGTTCACCTCGCTGGTAAGCTGGGTAATATCGGACTGAGCCACGTTGAACGCAATCGTCGCCTCGGACAGCCTCTTGTGGTTCGCCTTCTTCCAAGTATCCAGCGACAGTGATATGATGGATTCAAGCAACTCTCGTTTCTTGGCCGCCGGCAACATGAAGAACGGCAACGTCTCTTGCGTATTCATAGCGATGACGTTCTTGAACAGCACCTCGTTGAACTGGAGGACGCGCTCCTCAAAATCTTGCTGACTGAATCCGGCTCGCTTGTTCTGGGCTACCCAGTCCTCGCCAACCTTCTTCTCAATGACGAACTTCATCGCTGACGTCTTACCGCTAATGCTACGAGTAATACGCCACGACTCAAGACCGTCCTGGGGATTGTCAGTATCAAACAACAGAGTAACAACCGTCGGTGCGCCGTCGGCAGCGTTCTTGGTATTTCGTAATTCTTCCTTCTTGCCGCCACGGTACGATATGCCAAGCAAAGCGAACGTCATGGCCTCAACAATAGCAGACTTTCCGAACCCATTATCACCACTGAGCCATGTCAAGCCGTCACGGAACTCGAAGACATTCTTCGTGTTTCCGTACGACATGAAATTGCGGAACTCGAGTTCCTTGAAAATAATCTTATGCATCTAGGTTACCAAAGGCGGAAAGGTCGGTATTCGTAAGCAAGTTGTCGTTGTCGAGGTCTACGTCTTCCGTTGCCGGTGTTTCAACCTTCGTTTCTTGTTCAGCCTTCTTAGCGACCGCCGGCTTGCTTTCAAGCGACTTCTTCTTAGCCTTCTCGTTCTCGCGCTTCTTCTCGCGAGCCTTCTTGGCACTCTCGCGCCTCTTGGCACGACGTTCCTCTACTTTCTTGTCGAATAGAGCAGCGTCTTCCGTGGAAATCGGAGTAGCGGCAACCTCGGTATCAAACTTCTGGGCAAGGTCGGCAATGTCGGTCTTCTCAACAATCTCCTTGGCCTTTTCAGCGTCAGCCTTCTGTTCTTGTTCGGCAGCAACCTTCTTGGACTTGTTATATCCATCAATATCAAGCACTTCTACGCACTTGCGCATCTTGGCAAGCACAGCCTTGCTGACCTTCAGTTCGGCACATACCATCTCGTCAGTGCGTCCCCCCTCGGCATCAAGTTCAGCCAGCTTTACATACACCGGCGAAGCCTCGATAATCATATTGCATTCACGACGGTACACCCGCTCAATGACGGCACGGTGTTCGACAGTATCCTCGTAGCCGGCCTTGACCGCATACTCGACTACGGTTTCCAGAGGATATCCGTACAAAATGTACGTATCAATCTTTCCAAGTGGCAACGGCAGTTCAAGTTCGGCAAGTTCCTCCGGAGACAGTTCGCGCTTCGGCAACTTCGGCTGTTCCACGATAGCCTCGGTCTTGGCAAACAGTTGCTCGGTAGCCTCGTTGGCCGGAATACGGAGAAGCATCTCACGTGCCTTCAGCATAGTCGTGTCCAGAACAGAATAGCCGACCGGACACGTGCCAGGAGCCATACCCATCTCAACACCGGACTTCAGCCCGTACTTGTAGCACCTGACCGGATAATGGTCCGGATTATAAGCACGGTCAGTCAAGTACTTACCCAACGTAGCCTCGGTCAGAAGGTTACCCAAAGAATCCCTCCAGTTAGGATCGGTCGGAGTAAGAGGGCCACGCATCGGAACGAACTTACTGTTCGGAACAAAGAACATCGTCAGCGCAAAGTTAGGCGTATGCGAACACGGATGCACTAGCCCTTGCGGATTCGGCCTTGCATGCTGGAAACAGTCAATGAGTGTACCAACACGGTTCTTCATCGGCTTTTCCGAAGACAAGTACTTTACGAAAATGGACATGGCGCCAGCAGACCTATTGACCATGACATTCATGTAGTCGCTGATAGAACGTGCGACCTTGAAGTCAAGCCAGAGGAACTCGTCATCTTCCATCAGCACCGCCCACGACGGTTCACCGCTGATCGACACGTAGGACGCGATGATGTTGCGCTTCTTGCGCCAGTCGTTACCAGCCATCGGCACAAGTACTACATTTTCTGAACGCCGGCGGCATGCCTCGGCAAGCCATCCGTGATTGCCGGTATCATACACAAAAATACGGTTAAACCCGAGCGCGATGTGAT
>Ga0310691_10001962_pt1 | contig 29342 bp, 23 predicted proteins | sample 176DNAGHGlowgp2_FD_203887 | JGI IMG/M metagenome (GOLD analysis project Ga0310691, IMG submission 203887) | Sheep rumen microbial communities from Palmerston North, Manawatu-Wanganui, New Zealand - 1766 DNA GHGlow gp2 (v2) (version 2) | ecosystem: Host-associated > Mammals > Digestive system >... | reverse complement strand
TTTTACAACATTCTCCTTCAATGTCTCGATACGCCTCTTGATATACGTCGTCAAAAGGCTTCCTTTACCCTGAAGATGAGAGTACTCCAGTTTTATCCGGATAATGCCGATGAAAGGATAACGTTTTTCTTCATTCGGCAAAAGAAAAGTCTGGTTCGCCCTTTCCCGAAGGTATTTTTTTGAATCAAGGAACGACTCCGAGAATCCCGTTAAAGCGATACACTTGTACATGTTATCCCTTTGAGCCCCGTCATCAATCTTAATGTGTCCGGAATTAAAGATTCTGCTGCAAAAAGCGTAGTCATCGATTAATGCCAGAATCGCCAGGCCATGGTTGCCGAACATCCTATAAGCCACAGGATTATATAATGCCGGATCAAGATCCGGAGTCAATTTCTCTAAATACTCCTCTCTGTGCTGAGTCTGAAAGAACCCCTTGAAAATGTTGTTGAAAATGTTGCCTCCGTCGATATAGAACGGATAGGAAACCAGACCGAGGAATAAGCCTTCGTCTTCAAATTTCATAGTGCCTATAAGTAAAATAATGACACCACAAGTGATGTCATTATTAATCTACTTCAACGATAATGGGAAGCGTATATAGATGGAAGCCCCACTTCCCGACCTATTAAAGATCAGGAATAAAATACTCGCGCTCGAAGTCGGATGTGGAAAAAGGGCGGATGACCCGCTCCACATCACGACAAAAAGCCCATACGGACTGATCGAAGATAGCGGCGTAAGCCTCTTCAGTTACTGTTTGTTTTACACCTTGACCGAGTGTAAGGGTTGCCATTTCTGCCATATCTAGTTTTTTTGTGGATATCCCAAGTCGAAAACTTAGAGTATTTTTAATAATCTATTATCTATGTTTTTGATACTGTACGGTTTCAATCAAATAATTTGATGGCAAATATAAGCCTTTCTTTTCGAATTAACAAGTAACTGCAAAAAAAAGGGGGCGACAAAGGTAGGAATTATTCTTGACACAATCAAAAATAATGATGACGTAATGCTCATTTGTCAATACTTGACCGTGAATGTGAGTCTCTGCCATATATAGCAATTATTAGTAAGCGCATAAATGCTATGTCCGCATTAGTGCTAATAGTAACGCGGAGCGAGAGCTGGAGTTATCTTTCCCATTGTCAATAATGAAATCGTACCGAATGTGCTTTTGAATGGTAGATAGTTGTGTATTTAGGTGAAAAGCCAGGTTGTTGAGAATCGCTTCTTTCCCGACATCATCCCTTGTAACAAAATAGAGTTTTGGATTTTCGAATATGCTATTCTGCAGCACTTCGTTAAACAATGCTCGGACAAAATCAGAGTCGGTTTCCCCAAAAGAATACCCATAAAAAAGAACCGCACAATAATCCTTTAAATTGACATTATTGTAAGGTGTTTTTTCAAACTGGTATGCTTTTTTAAGAAAGTTCATGCATTTGTGGATTCTGGTGTCATCATCGATTCCAAGAATGCACTTTGTCCCACTTAAATGAACGTATCTAACATCGAATCTTGCTCGGGTGTATTCATGAATTCGGCGTGTTATTTCGATATCACTTAATTTGGACTGCTCATTGAAAGGAAACACAATATCTCTTGCTAAACAATCCATGGGCAAATCCAAATCCGTATAATTAAGGGATATCACTTTATAGTGCCGGTCTTGATTAAGAATTGTTTTAAATAGAAAAACAGGAAGACTCTCTATAAAATCGGGATTATTTTCAATATGATTGCAAAGAAACTGATACTTCGCTTCTCCATCCATGTAGAACCCCATATCCTGAATCAAGTCTCTAAAGTACTTACGTTCTATGTCTATATTTAGGGAAGAAGGGGGATTATGAAGAGCAAAACTTTTAATCTCACCCTCCATGTCACTCCAGTTCTTAGATTGCTTTGCATAAGATCTTTTCAAATACTTTTTTAATTGAGAGATTTCATTCGAATTGTTACCGATGAGATAGTGAGAAGCAAAATCGCTGTAGGAAGTTCTTAGGCCCATGGCTAGATTATGGCCATTACCTAAAACAATCAAGACTCGACTTTCTTCTAATTTGTTCATAATATGAGTATTAGATGGATTTCTTGTAAGCTATATGTTCCGCCAAAGTCACTCTAAATGAAAGTTTGGCGACTTTAAATATTCAATTGGCCCGCGTCAATTTGTCCTGCTTTTGGAACAACGTTATGATAATGGACTTCTTTGTATACCCATTGCAAGTACCACATTTTGTTTTCTGCATGTTTATTCGTAAGTTTGCATATAACTCAACTACAACATAAGATTGCTTATGAATTTTAGGTTATACGACATATTAGCAATGCTAGTACAAGGGATTCTTGTGACAGGAACGGCATTGTTTCTTTTTTACCCCGACTATCTTGAGGGCGTCAACGGCCTGTACTTAACTGCTGTCGCTTTTTTTATTGGTTACATAATCAACTCCTTAGGTTCATGGCTTGAAGAGTCTTATCGTTGGCTTTTTGGAGGTAAGCCATCCACAACAATCTTCCATCCTAAAAAGGGTAAGAAATATTCAGGAGCTGGTAGGGTAAGGTTTTACCAAGTCAACATAGTCTCACAATTATTGTGCAATGACTGTAATGTGGATGAAGTAAAAGGAAATGAAGAGATGCTCTTCTCTCATGCTAAACATATAGCCGAGAAATCTGACAATAAGCGAATTCAAGAGTTCAACGCCACTTATGCCATGTCCAGATCATTCCTCACAGCTGCTATAATCTTGATGTTCTTAATTATAGTACGCTTCCCATGTTGTTTGTATTCATATTTGTCAATATTAATTGTTGTCGTTTGTCTATTCCGTCTTAGAGACTTTAACTATTATTATGTCAGAGAGGTTCTGACGACTTATCTTCATCAGAGGGGGAAATGATTGAACAAATGATTAGAGTTTCTGGCACATAGAGCATTGCTAATAAAGGCCTAGTAATATCTTGCCGCTGTAATTTCCTCGCTTTTTCATTAAAATCCTCAATGTCTTTTTCACTGAACAGGGGTGGACCTAGGGGATGTGAATGCCACTCGCCAATGTATCCAAAAGTACTGCCTGATTCATAGTCAATGGAAGAGAGTTTATTAGGGATTCCCTGTTTCCCTAGAATAAAATGAGTCTCTGAATGAACACTATCTTTTGGTGCAGCAATAGTATCAACCACATGAATAGTACGTGTTTTAGCATTAATCCTTCCTATTAGATACCCTCCGGTTTCTTTTGGTGATTGCTTATCAGTTTCAGACTTAAGAGTTTCTATAACATTTCCGAAGATTCTTATATCCCAATTCCCATCTTGACTGGACACGGAATAGACTACGGGGCCACCAAGCCTCTCTACAGAAAGATTTCCATCCTTCGCAGCCATATAATAAATTGCGCCCGAATCCATTCTTGAATTATTCGCCAATATATCTTTAACGATAAGGCTCATGGACGCCCCATATAGGCTAATAACATCGTCCGCAAGAACGAAGGTTTCAGAATTACATCCCAGTCCTACATTGATAATGTTTCCTGGCTCTCCAGCCAATTCTTTATCCCGAATAAGATAGTCTGACACCTCTTCTTTTGTCTTGTATTTTGACCACAAATACAGAAGTAGATCGTCAATACGCACATTACCATCAGAGCTTTCAGATAATAGTAAAGCAAACCTACCACTATCATAGATTGCTCCCGATATAACTCTGGGTCTTATTCTAGTAGAAACAAGTTGATTGGCTGTTTTTCGTGATGCAGTGAAATCTAATATGACCCTATTGCCCAGATTCTCATTATCAACTTTCTTTACCAGATTAATGATATCCTCTGCACTAAAAGTATAACGGCCTGTAGGGAAAATACTTGTCGCCTTATCCTTTAACTCCCGAGCTTTATTCCCAGAGGAATCCCCGAACAGTACATGGCGAGCAAGATTATGGCGACTTACATAATCTGTGTCAACAAACTGAATATTGTCTATACCGGCACGAACCAAATGCATAGCGACTTTTGAACCGAGAGCACCACAACCAGCAATAGAAATAAGATAATCTGGGATAGATGGGCAATCTGAAATGCTTTTCGCTTTTTCAAGTGTAAACAGGTTCAATTGACGGCATAATGACACTTGTGAATATTGATCATAATGCATTCCCCCAGATTCCGTTTTATGCCTGTGTACCAAAAAGTTTATAAGTTGGTAAGGAGTATTAACGCCTATCAGGTTTTTGCTCCTTCTCAAAGCAATGATAACGATGAAGCATTCAATGTCATAACTATCCAAAGCGTTATATAATGCATCAAACTGTCCATCCGGGAATCCTTGTTCTCTTACAAAGTCAGATAGATCTCTTAATGAGTGAGGGATGCGATTGTCAAAACTGTCATTCGTTCTAAAAGACTTATCCCACATCAATATGGCATGAGTGTGCTCCTCCTTTTTCTTAACGGCTTCTATAATTGTTTTATCAAAGTCGCTGATGCAGACATAAGTATTCGGAGTGAACCGCCAAAAATCAATTACTTTAATGATGTTGGATTCACTGATATAACTGCATATCTTGTCATAATCGTAATACAGTGTTTCTGAATAACCTTCAAGTCTTAAAGGTTCAAAGAATCCACCATCCACTGATAGATCTCCCGCCGCAAGCTTCATGTACCAGGCACGTACATGCTTAATATAGTCTTCCAATGTAGCTCCTGCAAACCATTCATCTTTATCCCCCTTAAATAAACAGATGCTCCGTACACCATTCTTTTCGCAATAGATATGCGGTGTTTCATTAAACTTGAAATCCTCTCGTCCTATTATAGATGTTGGAGCCACATTGGGGTAATCATCGCTAAAAACGATGAATACTGGCTCTTCGCTTTTAACTATTCCTGAAGACGCATTATATCGAGTTGGCAAATCTACTTTCAAATAAATTTTAACAGCCTTCGCGGAAAAGTAACTGAAACATTCACCATGAAAAGATAACAAGCCCTGCTTTTGTGCATGATATAACTCTCGGAGGATTTCAGTAGGGAAATCCTCCGAGGTCATGGGTAAGAATTGTGAGAACACGTTATTATTCTCTTCCATAAGAAGACTTTCTTCCTGTTGATGCATATCCTCCAATGGCTCCGGCGGCTCCTGATAAACTGTTCTTATCAGAACGAGTAAAGCCACTCTTAGTTACCTCAAAAACGACAGGTTTCGGGTTTTCTTTGTTGGGCTCTTCAGCAAGAGAAATAAAGTGGCTCTTACTTCCTATTAGGTTTTCATATTGAGTCTTTGCCGGATAATGAGGTGGATTGGGCTTCTTATCTTCAATATATGCTGAGGAAGCAATGACATAAGCCCCATTCTCCTTATAATCACGGATAATCTTCTTTGCTGATTCTAGCGGGGTTTTATTTGATTCAGGGTTCTCATAAGGGACATCGTTGAAGAATGTCCATGAACAGTGATGAGGGGCCAAAAACAAATCGTATTTAAGTTTGTCTTCGTTATTATGACTCTTGCTTTGATTCAACACCTCATCCCAAACATAGTGATCGGCATCGCCTCCAAACACATATAATGCAACAGGGGCGCCTCCTCCCTCAAAGAATCTAGCTTGCATCACAATTGAAGTAGAGTTTTTATCAGCGTCAGCTTTTCCATCAATTAAACTTGCTTTGAATGGAGAATGTACGAAGAACTCGATATCAAGGTTAGATTTCCCATTAATACTTGTAATTGTGTCACCCGGAACATATGAAGGAACCTTTTCAAACTTGGCATCTCCGTCATAGCCTATCATATGTATTCTATTCCCGGCCTTATTCCTGTCTGAACTTAATTCTTCCCAAAGTTTGCGACGCCTGTTCGCTTCTTTTTTCAAAGCTTTAGCGTCATCACTGTTGGCTTCAGAAAAGAGCATTGGTGTAACCCATAATTCATCTATGATGATTAAGTTGTTATCCTTGTCATCAGAATCATACTTCTCTGGATCTCCAAGATAGTAATTGACTTTCATCCCTCGGCAGTGGTCCTGATCAGGATGCGTCAAGATAAACAGGTCAAGGTGTGGCCGCCGTTCGGAATCTCTACCGAGTTCTCCAAGTAAGTCAGTCTTTACATCATAATAATCATTGTCCTCTGTACTCCTAATGTTTGAGTCAACTTGAATCGTTGTGGTGCCGACCTTTATAAGGACGGTATCGCCATTGTCAACGGGGTAAAATTTGATTTTTTTCATTTCGTATTATTTTTTAAAATTATTATCACACAATGAATATGCCGGTGTATCATATCTGCCATTATGTCATATACGCGAGCAAAGAAGAGCATTGATGACATTTGAATACAATAGAAATCTTATCCAATTAATATCTAACTGTAGTAATAGTCATTGTATTTTTGTACTTCGTGACAAGATGCACTTTACAAAGGTATTTCGCAGATAGAATACTTCATAAATAAAATCTCAAAGTGGCCTAAAATGACGTTACTTATGCATACGACGCTACTTGAGATAAGCATTATTGTATAGTCATTCCTAACTTAAACATAGGAAGATACATAGAGATGAGGACAAAGGCGACAATAATGCCAATAATAAGAATCATGAGTGGTTCCAAGGTATTATTCAGTTGCTTGATCCTGTAATTAAGGTCTTCCGACAGGTCATCCGACAAGGACTTGAACATTTTATCCAAAGATGCAGTTTCCTCACCCACCTTGAGAAGGACCAGCGTCTTATTGTCGAATAGCTCCGAACTTTCAGATAATGCCGCATACAGGAGCCTTCCAGATTCTACTTCAACACTCGCTTTTGTCATGGCCCGTCGGTATGGCATGTATTGCAGAATCTCGCTTACGAGCTCTAATGATTGAAGAATAGGGACATCGGAACTTACAAGCAGGTACATGATTCTTGTAAACCGGGATAATTCCACCTTCTTAAGGAGTTCACCAAGGACAGGTGTTTTGAAAAGAATTTTTGCCTTAAGTTCCTGATAAGAATCTGTTTTACCATACAAGTGACGAAGAAGCATAAATGCGGATAAAAGAGCAAAGCCGACAAACAGTATTTTAGGCATCTGTGCAGAAAGATTCATCATGCTCCGAGTCAAAGTAGGTAATTCTCCTCCCATTCTTGCATAGACCTGTTCAAACATAGGGATAACCACCAGCATCATAAAAACGAGAACGATGATAGCCACGCCCAATGTGATGGCGGGGTAGCTAATAGCGCTTATCAAACTCCTTTTCTGTGATTCTCTTTTCTCGTAGTAATCCGTCAAAAAGGACAGGGCTTCGGTCAGTCTTCCTGATTCTTCACCGATTCGGATTACGCCATAGTCAAGACGTGTAAATGGTTCCTGCGCAGAAAGAGCATCCCATAAACTGTCTCCGGCAATCACTCTGTCAAGAATCTTCTGAAACATTTCCTTGTCAGTCCCGTCAGAGCTTTCTACAATTAAGGTGAAAGAGGCCGAGAAACTAAGTCCAGCCCGCAGCAGTTCATGCATTTGAGCATAGAATTGCCGCTTCTTTGCGTCGTTGAATTCTTTGTTCAATCCCATATGGCACAAGTTCCGATTTCTATTCCATGCATAAAAAAACAAAGGCTGTCACCCACGGAAGAAACACTGTCACTTTTCTCTTTCAATAATTCGTATTCTTCCAATCTGTTCAAACTGGACATGATATCTGTTTCCGGATTCTGTCTGGCAAAAGCACTTATCATGTCAACCCCATCAAAAAGAAAGAGAAGAAGTATTCCTCCAATCATCATCGTAACAAGCACCTCCGGCAATGTATATCCCCTTGCTTTCATTTTAGTACTTGAAAAAATGATATACGGTGGTCTGGCCATTTTTCATGTATGCGGTTACTGTATACACTTTAAGTTCAGTTAGTTCATCATCAGAATCGACGTTCCATTTCATCTCTCCCCAAGGATAGGTTAATGTCGTGTCTCTCCCGGGGAGAGCTGATTCTCTACTCCTATTGAATTCCCTTTCCATGGAAACCCAGTCTACATTTCTTATCTTGTTTATTCTTACAAGAGCCTCAATTGAGATACTGAAGATGAGCAAAAAAAGAATCGTGGCCACGAGTGTCTCCAGCAAAGTTGAGCCCGGCAATTTCATTGTACCTCAAGAATTTCAAGTTGTCCATTCCACATAATAGATATTGATTCAGGGGCCATCTCATGGATTTTCACCCCGACTATCGACTCACCCTTTGCCAATGTCGAAATTTTCCCCTGATACTCAACAATTGCTCTTTGAATACCATCCTTACCACGGACTATCCCTTTATATTTAATTGCCGGCCGCGGCTCTGATGCTTTCCTTGCGGCTGGAGCTACTGTTGTTGCGGTGTTTTTACCCTTGGACAAGAATGGATCCCGGTAATTCAGTAATAGTGTTGCAGGCGGTGTTTTATCATCAGCCATCTCAACAAAATCTGAATGTGGAACGGAGTGTTCAGGCTTCACCCATATCCATATCCGGAATGCAACCCCGCCCCAAATAAGCAGAACAAGAGAGAGAAGAATGACCGTGTTGACTTTTTTATTCATGGCTTCAATATGTCTTTCGAATTTCACGCCTCCTGTAGGGGCCATTCAGCAATTTAGGATAAGTGACATTTGCATCGTAAGTAAACTGTACATCTTTCAGAACACCAGGATACTTGCGTCCGTCAACTTGCGTATAGCAGTCTCCAAGAAAGGTGCTTCCATATATTTTTCCTTCAAGAATGGCCGCACCGTCAACATATACGAAACCTGATATTTGACTGTTTTTCTGCTGTAGCAAACACGGATACCGCAAATCTTTATCCTCTTTCCCTTCATTCAAGACGACGACATACCCATCTATTTGCGATTGTCTGCCGATTGAAATAAATGGATGCTCGTGTCCGGACGCAAACACACCTGAAGGCGCAGATAGATGCACATGGTTTCCTATCAGCAAAGAATCTGTACAGATAAACTGACCGGAGCCACGAAAACCGTCCTCCAGTGTTATTGTACGTGCAACAATTAGTATTCCATCCAACCACGACCCTGCGCTGATTGTCAGCCTATCCCCAAAAAGGACTTGATTTCCACCCAACTGATAAACATGGTCTGGGTTTTTCCCATACACAAAAACGGTAGAATCCGAATGACTTACATATTCATGGGGGCTATTCATAAAATACCAAGCCCGTGACATGCAATCTCGATAGCGCAGAATACTACTCAAAGAAGACGAATCAATGGCCGGTAGTGTTGCAGATGAGATTCCTATATTGGAATATTCCACAGGGTTACCTGAAAATGAACGGCCGGAGAATTCCGTGTAGTTGATACCGCTCTGAGGAATATAGACAGGCCCATCTATTCTGGTGTCCCCGGATAATGATAACGGACGGTGTTTGTCACAAATCCACAGTGCGGCATCAAGTTCCGTTTCCCTGGATTTTCCGCATAGAACCGTGTAAGAGAAGGGTAAATACTCAGACCTTGCTGTCACCACCTCAAATAACCCCCAATCTTTTTTTGCCAGTATGACTGGCAATGACGATGTATCAAAGAGGCGGACGGATACCGTATCCTCACGCCCATAAAACATAACACTATCCACACAATAACGCTCAACGGCGGAGTGGAGGTCAAGAATGTGCTGTTTTCTGGCATGATATAGGTGATACGCTTGATTTTCAAGATTAGCCAGCGACATGGCGAACAAGACGAGCAATGAAATGAGTACAGAAACCACCATTACCGTTGGGAGAGAAAAAGCTTCGATACGTTTACCCATTGAGTACCAATTGAATCAATTCGACTTCCAAAGAGACAAAGGCATCTTGTTCAGATTTGTGGAAAAAACGTAACTTGGCAAATCCGATGTCAGGATTATCCTCTAGACTATGCACAAGCTTAAGTAAGGGGATAAACCGCCCCTTCAAGAGGATGTGACAGCGAAACAAGGATAATTCTCCCTCATCTTTGTCACGTGAGGGCGTAAAAGAAACAATATCACAGCCTTCTGCTACGGCCATATCCAAATAACCTTTGAACAAATAGTCTCCTTGCAGAAGATTATTCCGATGGTAAGCATGCGAATAATCTTCAAAGACCGGAGCAGAGACCCTTTCCCGTCTCAATTTTTGTAGTTCCCTGTATTGCGAAGCAGTGCTATGCAGCGTAGTTATCCAAAGGAATAACGGCAATAGGACAAGCAGGGAAAACAGTTTCAGCCAACATAAATTATCCTTTTTCATTGTCTAATCTGTATATCAAAACTATAACCAGAACCATTAGACCGGGTTTCCATTGAGCGAATCTCAACCGCCCCAAACAGTTCTTTGAGTGCATCTGAATACTTAAGTACCCCTGACAATTCCGATGCATTTCCAGAAACGGAAATCACATGAATTCCAACGAGTTCCATCTTATTAAGGCATATCCCATCCGGCAAGACAGCGGCTATTCTATCCAACGCAATGGACGATTTAGGAAGAATCAGCCCTTGATAATCCGCAATCATTTTTTTCTGTTGAGAAGTAACCTCCTGGCGGTTTCTCTGCCGTATCTCATTAAGCTGTTTCTTTTGATATTCAGCATTTAATGCTCCACCAAGACGAGAGGAAAGAAGGTAATTTCCGACAAGGATCAACAGCCAGAATATGAGAATAGGGAGCCTGGCTGTACGATACAAATGCTGCAGAAGAAATCTGCGCAGCTGCGAAGAGGAAACGACCGTCTTCATATTGGAATATTCTTCTTTCAATCGTAGAGACGTTTCAAAGGCCTCTTTCGCGGTTGCTCCTATGACTATTCCGGCAATGAAACAACTACTCAACTGCGCCTTTATTGGTCCCAATACTGTGGAAGGCATGTAACACACATGGTCATGATATTCTGTCCACACCAATGTACTATTCACCTTAAGCCGGGACATAAAAGGGTCGTGCCCCCCCAGTGATCGGGATGTTACACCCTGGCCACTTATGGAGAGAACGACAATCCCAGGAGGCGCCTTGACCTCGGGAGCCAACTCCAGATTATCAAAACGAATCTCTATCACTGCTGGACGTATCCACCTCATAACACAATCGTTGGCCTAATGAAAACATTCAGTTTCTGTACATCCCGTGTCTTTGTAACGTGGCCAAAGAACAAGCGTAAAACGGGCACACGCGCAATCCAGGGAAGCCCCTTGCTTGTGTCTTCCACGAGGTTTTTCTCTATTCCTCCCAGTAGGACCATTTCCCCATCTTTAACTTTTACTATAGAATTGAAACTGCGTTTGGTCATTCCCGGAGGTGCGGTAAGGTCTCTGGTCTCCCGCTCAGTAAATTCATCCTGATTGAGTTCAATGCGAATAGTGATGGTACTGTCGGCACTTACAACTGGAGTCATTGCTAAAACAAAACTTGCCTCAACGTTCTTCCAAAGATAAGATTCCGACTGAAGAGGATTTTGTGTTCCAATAATATTCACTTGATTTTCACGGTAATATTTTACCTCTCCACTTTTCAGTACGGCCTTGTGTCCGTTCAGTGTAGAGAGTTTTGGGGTCGAACGAAGAGTTATAGCCCCGTCTTCCTCCAACAATTTCAGGCCCAAATAAAAGTTGGGGCCGACACTCCCGAGATTGACCAGCCCAAGTCCGTTAAATGCATTTATAAGCTGATTTATCATTCCCGCACCAAGAGATACGTCAATTCCTGGGGAGAGCGTCCCGTATGATCCTCCCGACGCTTGCGTACCTTTGCCAAATGAGATGCCGGTGTCACGGCTCTTCCTATCTGAGGAATCAACAATCATTACATCTATGGATACCAAGGGGACACTTTGGTCTATGCTTTTCAGAAAAACCTCCAAAGCCTCCACCTCTGCTTGATTTCCACTTAGCACCAAACTGTTGAGGTCAGAGAACAATTTTATTTCAATGTCCTTCTTCAGCGCAGAAGGAATTATTTCTACCACGTCATCTATCGTACGAAACTGCATGGGGAACCTGCGGACACAAAACACAGGCGGTGGAGTATTGGCTTTTTCATCCGGGAAGAAAGACGTGCCCCCACGACCCTTTTCCCCAATCATCCAGAACCCGGACTCTGCCAGTTCACATTTTAAGCCATTGGCGGTGGATATGTTATGCATCATTTGGGAGAGAGACATATCCGCGCCAAAGCCGGATACTGTCCGCGTGGCAAGTGAAGGCTCATACACAATATTACAGCCGGTTACAACAATCAACTTTCTGATCAATACATCCATGGGGCAATTGGCGAAGTCCATACGATATAAGCCGGAAGAATCACGAGAAACAGACAGTGGAGGGATAGGTGCCAGCTCCTGCCAGGGACGTATTGTAATAATACCGGCTCTGTCTACAGTCATATCCAAATTTCCTTCCCTGCAACATAGCAATAGAATGTCTTTTAAGGGCACCTTTTCTAAATTACAGGTTATCTGGTGTCGGTATTTATCCAAATCCAGATTAACATTGAGATTATTTCCAATCGCAACTGTTTTCAACAAATCTGCAATTGGGAAATTCGTCACAGAAACATCAATGGGCTCCTGCAAAATGGCCTCGTAAATTGATAATGAGTCCAACGTCATCTGGAGCGATTGGATTCGCGCTGACTCCTGTGCCCTCACAGATAAACTGAGAAACATCACCGAAACCAAGGATATGAAAAGATGTCTCAAATACATGATTCAAGTATTCAGAAGGGGAAGAATATCTTCCAGTGAGGTAACTCCCTCCAACAGGAGCGATATTGCAGAATCCCGAAGAGTTTTGATTTTGTGTTGCGCCAACAAATCGCTGATATTTGTTCTCTTTTCCTTGACCGCCTCCGACAGCTCTCCCTTTACAGGGACAACTTCATATACGGCTTTCCGTCCTTTATACCCTGTGTAATAGCATTTTTCGCAACCTTTTGCAGCATACACTTTTTGTGAAGCAGGAATGCCCAACTGCTCAGCCACATTGATATCTATAGTCCTTTCCTGCTTGCAGAACGGACATAGGACACGGACAAGGCGTTGCGCCACACAGGCAATCAAGGTTTCAGAAAGAAGATAGGGATGGATTCCCATGTCCACAAGTCTCGTAATGCATCCCCAGGCACTGTTGGTATGAAGCGTCGAAAGGAGAAGATGTCCCGTAAGTGAACTACGTACTGCCATTTCTGCCGTCGCTTCATCACGGATTTCACCCAACATGATAATATCAGGGTCCTGACGAAGAAATGTGCGAAGTGCCATGGTAAAATCCAAACCAATATCCTCTTTCAGTTGCACCTGGTTCACTCCGGCAAGAGTATATTCCACCGGGTCCTCAATCGTAAGAATGTTATTATCCCCTTTATTCAGCAACTCGAGTGTCGCATAAAGGGTTGTACTTTTCCCGGACCCGGTTGGCCCACTTATCAGAATCATTCCATGCGGATGCGAAACAGCGTCAACATAATCCTGGTATTGCTGTTCGTCCAAACCCAGTTCTGCAAGAGACAGATGTCGGTCATTCATGGTCAAAAGCCGCAGTACTATTTTCTCGCCATATATCGTTGGCAGAATTGAGGTACGTATATCAAAGCGTACGCCATTTTTCTCATGGATGATGCGCCCGTCTTGCGGGAGCCGCTTCTCTGCAATATCCAAATTGGACATGATTTTTACACGGTTCACCAATGCCGTGTAGGAGGTTTTCTTGATTACATGTCGTTCCAGCAGTTTGCCGTCAATGCGGAAACGGACCCGACAGCGCTGCTCCTCCGGTTCCAAGTGAATATCGCTTGCCCTCATCCGGTAGGCCTCATCTATGAGAACGGAGACATCTTCTATAACCTCGGATGAAAGGCTCGGTGTACCTTGTCTGTAATGCTCGCCCAAAAGTTTGGTGAATTCTTCTTCTGCGAGAGGCTGTATTGTCACAGACATCCCGAACAAAAGAGTCATTTCCTTGATGGTGTCCGCATAATCCAGGCCGTCAATTCCAAAGCAACACAATGTATTCTCCCCATCCAAATGATAAGGGAGCAAATGGTAGAATCTGGCCTCTTCTGAAGTCAGCACCTGCAGAGCTTCCGTTTCTACCGTATATGTGCTTGTATCTATCATTTTACGATACGTAATTATACCATAATTAGCTTGTAGCCAAGGGCGACAATATAACCAGAGGCCAGAACCGAAACCATTGGGACTCCTGTTTTGAGTGGCTGAACGAGCCGGAATAAAGGCCAAAGGAGAATGCCCGCAAGGGAAGATGCCACTATGTATTTCAAATACTCCGCCCACCCAAAAGCAGGTGATACTACAACCAGAAAAAGGACATCTCCCAATCCTAACATTTCCGGTAGCCGTTTGTGCCTTACCTTTGCATACGCCCAAAGAGTCAATCCGATAATAAGCAAGAGCAATAAATCCTCTATTGTCCTGACCGATACACATTTCCAACCATCGGTAATTCCCATGAATATTAGGTTAAGGATTCCGAATGTCAGGAGCCACCAGGAGGATACCGTGCGGCTCCTGATATCGGAAATCGTCAAGATGACAAGCGGAATCAAAAGGAGTAGCGACAACCACCTCACCATCAGTCCTTCATACTTTCGTGCAGCTTTTTATCTTGGTCTATCTCCCAGACATTGAAAATTCCATCCTTGTCGAAGTCGACCACAGATACAGCTTGCGCTTTGAATCCCTTCTCGTCGGCAGATATGACTTCAATCCTGTAGTTCGCATTTCCTCCTTCAATCACGAGTTGTGCCTGTTCAAATCCCAGTTCCATGAGGTCATCCGAGTACCGGGAATAAGTGTAGAAGTAACTCTGCTCCAGAGAATGCAGGAATGTAAGCTGCTGCTGCGCCTCCGTAGCCTTAGCCCTTGAAATCAAGGGCATCAGGTTCGGAAGGGCCACAAGCACGAGGATACCAATAATAACAAGAACCACGAGTAATTCTGGAAGAGAAAAAGCCTTATGGAGCTTGATTCTACCATGCATTTCACTCGTTCGGAACATCTTCGTCATAATCTGGATACATATGTATATCGTTCATCTCTCTATCGAAGGATATAAAATTTGACATCGGATTCACTTTGAGTCCTCCTTCAAACAACCCTCCAAGATTAATAGCGATATTTTTTTATCAGGCGGAGGTATTCTTCACAAGCTGCGCTTTCTTCATCACTTAAAAACAGAGTTTCTTCACCTCCTCTTCCTGGCTCACTATAAAAAATTCTCCACCTTTCATCATACAATTCTTGAATGATTAAACCACCCCAGTCCAAACAATGAAATATTTTGAAAAAATAATTTCGACTTAGAATACAGATACCACTTCGGACAAGAATACGACCTCTTCTATTGCGTGGCAACGATTTATAATAGTCCTTGACAGTCTTTTTCAGTTGACGATAATTCATAATTAAAGCGGGGACAAATAACCATTATCAATATAATACTGAATATTATGCTCTGGGAAGAAGAACTGAGTACCTCCACCAGGAGAAGCAAACCAGAATGAACCTGCCGCTGTTCCGCTCTGAACAGGGATTGGCTTCATTACCTGATAACAATTATAAGGTTCAGCTTTTGAAACCAAGGGCAAACCTCTTTCTGAAAAACTAGTTCCTTCTGGTGCCGCAAAACGTCCATTAGGACTTCCATATCTGTCAATTACCGTGCCAGGCTCTAAGGTGTCATCGATAGGTACACCATTAAATCCTTTCTTCGGCGGAAATGCCTTCACTCCCTCAAAAGGATTTATTCCTTGCAATAAACAGGTTCCAAGAGTTGAGCTTACGCCAATGGCTACCCCCATAGCTATACTCTGCCCTATACCATTAAAGGAATTGAAAAACGCCTTCTCAAATGATTCACCCGCGAGTATTCCATAAGTTGTTCCGGCAACAATATGTCCAGCAGCAGAGGAAACTAAAGAAGCTGCAACTGCTTTTTCTATAGGACTTGTTAGGAATGTACCATTAAACCAAAGAGGCATACTAGTACTTACATATGAACCCGCGTAAGCACTCACTGTTCCCGCCACTGCGCCAGAAATTGTCAGTTTAGCTACGGTATTCCAGTCAAGCTGATTAATACCTGAAAAGTTTTTCCCTGTTTGTGCAACAACCGAATTGTTGAAAGAAGTCAATGCCCCAGCACCGGCTCCAGCAAATAACAGGGCACTTCCCCCCGAGAAAATGCCTGCAGCCGCAACGCCAGCCCCTCCTATTGCACCCGTGAGTGCAGTGGTAAAACCCTGCCAGAAACCATTAATATTTTCCAAATTCGAGAGGACATTAACAGTCCCTCCTATTATTGCTGCCCCCGCAATTATACAGCCGATAACCAAGGTAGAAGTCACGACAAACTCTCCGCTTTCGTCCGTATATTTCAGAGGATTATTCAGCGCATAAGAGTAACGGTTGAAATTCTGGGTGAAGTCCGGAGCCTGAACATAAGGGTCTGGACTGAGGAAGCGGCCAAGGAGCGGGTCGTAGAGGCGGGCGTTCATGTTCACAAGACCGAACCAGGTCAGGTGTTCGTGGCCGGTGAAGCCTCTTCCAAGGAAGAGTTCCGGTGCGCTACCGGATGCGTAGATCTCCAGCGTCTCCGGATTGCGAAGGCGCCCCCAAGGGTCATAACTGTATTCTGCAATTAGTGTCCCGTCCAACGTGGCTATTTGGGTAATATTGCCCAGGTAGTCTCTGCCGATGTTATATGCTGTCCAACTGCCACTGTTCTCACGCTGGAGCACCATCGGAGCGGAATAGGCATCCCCGCCAAGGTAAAGACGTTCCTTGCTGCCACTTGGGGTCTGGTCACATTCGTACCGGCCACCGATGTAGTAGCGGGAAAGGACCGGCGTAGCTCCATCTGCGACGTACATCTTCACCCGGCCACCGTCACCGTTGTATGTGAATGCCGCACTACGCCCGCCTTCCGTTAGGATGGAAGGACGGTTATAGCAGGTATAGGATATGCTCTGCTGCCGGTCGGGGACAAGACCGTCATCTTCCGGCAGCAAGGTGGTGATGCGGTAAGGATGTGCGGCACTGCCATAATTCATGAGCCCCACGCCATCTATTGACAGGATGTTGCCCTTGTTGTCATAGGATACCTGGCGGCTGCCGATTGCAACAAGACGGTTCAAATTGTCATAACCGAACGTCTCTGTCTGTCCATTGACACTATCGCTTCGCGATAGAAGATTTCCAGTAGCCACATCAAAGTTATACGTGTAATCCTGGAGGTCCCCGCCATCCATCTTTCTGTATGTGGGCATACCGAAAGCCGTAAAGCCGTACTCTCGTGTGATGCCTCCGCTGGCAATGGCAGTGACCATGCCAAGGTCGTTCTCGCTGGTAAGGCTCCAGACAACTGTACCATCCGGTAGGCTGATTCCCGTATTGTGTCCATTGCTATAGGTATATGACTCGGTAGTTATCTGCCCGGACTGAGAGACATATCGGATACTATTAAGTATTCCGGCTGTTCCATAGGAATATACTTTTCTCAGCCATTTTCCGTCTGGAATGGTTTCCTTGGTTGTTACTACACGGTCAAGGCCGTCGTAAGTATATTCCATACCCGTACCATTGGTAGATTGTTCCGTATCAAGGCGTCCATAAGTATCGTATGTATATGCGGTGTCATACTCTCCAGGGCGTTCTACAAGCGTAGTCCTTCCATACTTATCCTTATAGGTTTTAACCGTACCATTCGGGTTTGTATGGGTATATACCGATGAGCCGTCTGTGTTCCATACATAGGCATCGGTCTGTGTGCCTGCGCTGGGATCTATAATCTTCGTCCTGCGGCCATAGTCATCATATGTGAATGAAGTGGTGACATTTCCCGGTGCTATAATCTTGGACGGCTGACCATCATCACGGAGCGTGTAGGTAATCGTACCACCGGGATCCGTTACGCTGACGACATTCCCGTTTGCATCCGTCGTACTGGTAGACGATATGCCATCTTTCACGGTTGTTACACTCGTCCCGCTGTATGACCAAGTAGAGGTCTTGCCGGAAGCCTCTACAAGCGAAACGGGGCGACCATAGTCATCATAAGAATAGGTGTTCCAATATGAAGCGCCATTCCCGCGGTAAGGAAGCGACGTTCTTGACAGGCGCCCCTTGCTGTCATATTCCTTATCTACCCATTGCCACTGCCCGTCAAAGCGCTTGACGCCGCTGCGGATCTCGCGGCTAAGGGCGTCATAATGGATGACTGTCTCCGGTTTTCCCGTAGCTGTACGTGTAACCGTATAAAGACCTGCACCACCCCAGGCAACAGTGGTCTGTTCCACTGTGCCATCAGGGCTCGTGGTGGTGACCAGATTGCCCCAGGCATCATAAGCGAACGTCGTGGTACGGTTGCGATAGTCCTTGACGGTTGTCGGCTTTCCAAACTTGTTATATCCGCTGTAAGTTGTCATATGGCCAAGCGCATCCGTCTTAGATAGCATATATCGGCCATTAATGTCATAAGTGTAGGTGTTGCCAACATACTCTGTCGCACCATACGATGCAGATTTCTCTGAAATTACATTACCCCAATTGTCATACTCCCACTGTGTCTCAGATACCAGATTCGTGGCATTATAGTGTTCAATATCCGCTATCGGCTCAAAGGGATGGAAGGTTGCTGTGTCTATCGGGACAGTTGGATCGATGGGAATACCGGGTTCCCATGGGTCTTCCGGGTCCAAAGGAACTTTCGGTTCAAGGATGATTGGATCATCGCTAATGGTTCCAACTGCGTTGCTATGAAGGATAAGACTATCCCTTATGGGATGAATTATCGGACGATTAATGATAGTTCCATATCGCCCGACATAACGTCTGTTGGTCAAAGGACGATAAAAGCTGTCATACGTGTTGACAGACCTTTCCTTCCATGCAAGTGATATACTCCCGTCACCTTCCTTTACGACGGACTCTTCCTTTACGACGCCCAGGACATATTTGGACGTAGATACGCTATTCTCATAGGTGCGGACGAGCTTTTCAGTCTGGGCGGTTCCGGTCCCGATGCGGCGGCTTGTAAGAATCGTTGTCGGAAGATCATAACTGCCATAAGTATAGCTCGTCGTCGTCTCGATTCCTGTCAGGGTATTGTTCTCGACGCTCTTGGTCAGACGAGGATTCAACTTCCCATATGTCGTACTATTGTTATCGTAGGTGTTTGTGACAATGTGATAAGGGTCATTCCATACGGAACCATGACGGGAAACTATTGATGTCACCACCCCTCGTTTCTGCGTATCATGTACTTCCTCCACAATTTCCGTGGCGCTACCCGATAGGTAGTCATACGAGCGAATCTTAGAAAAGCCACAGAAGCCGAGACCAAGATTGTGGACGACGCCGTTGAAATAGCTGTAATACTTATTCTTATACAGATCCGTATATGAGTTTTCGCTGAGGTATCCGTTTTCGGATTCAAGGACATATATCGGGAGCGTCCTGAAAGCGTATCCTGAAGAATTGTTGACCGTTAAGGAATTGTCCGTCCAGTAGCGACTGTTGGATGGAAGGTAGACATACGAATTGACCAGCATTCTGCCCATGCCATCAATGGACTTAGAAATGGAGCGCAGTTTGGGAGAAGGCCGGGAATATTTGAATTCATAGATAAAGAAACCATCAATCTTGATGAAGCTACTCATCCCGGAATAGTCAACAATGTTACTGGGAATAATGCCTTTCGTGTTTTCAATCGTTGAAGGCGATTGTGAATAAGCGCTGAACGAGGAGCCATTTTTGTTCGTATAGGTCCCCAGAGTTGTTCCACTTATCTTGACTAAATCCGATAATCCGTCATGGTTGAGGTCAATGAACATAAACGTGTCATCCGCTGTCCGGGATGTCAAATATATGGTTGAACTCGAGAACGATGCGCCATTGAACGCATAGCGTGACCATGCCGTACTTGACCCCGCAGCGGGAGCGACCATTATGTCAATATAACCGTCGCCATTCAGATCTGTAATATAATAAGGTCTTGTTTCCGATGTTAGGACGGGCGAGGTTACTATGCCCAGAGTTTTCTCTTTTGAGAATGACGTACTTTGTAAGCGATAAACATCAAGGCCTGAACTTGTTGCAAAGCAAAGTTCCGTTTTTGAGTCATTGTCAATGTCACTGCTTAGAAGTCCCTTGCAATTGGACGAAGTGAAATCGAAGAGTTTCGCATCGCACAACTTGGTATGGGATGACAAATCAATCAAAGCCGCATAAGAGGTCTGATCATAAAGCTTCGTATCATTGTAGTTCTTATCATAGGCCACGGTGAGTAGCTGAATCTTGCCATTCCCCCTGAAATCGCCCCAATAATATTCTCTACGATAAGGACTTACATATTCGCCACTTGTAATAGTACCTTGAACCTGTACTTCAAACTGAGCGTTTTGGACCGGAGAACCGGTCGTGCCGCATTTGTAAATTGTTATCAACAGTTTTGTATTACTGCCACTCGTGCCATTGAAGTTAACCTTTACGAGCTCATCCAGCCCGTCTCCATCCACATCGACGGCTTCTATTGTCTGGAAACCGCTACCTGTAATGAGGCTGTTATCGACATCATTAAAGTCAGATAAACTTGGAGCAAACAAAATAACCTGATCTGCGGGATATAAACTTCCGAATTGGTATCTCCAAGCGCCAAGAAAAGGTTTATAACCACCTGTAACACCATAATTATCAAAGTACGGGTAAATCAATACGCCGTCGTTGAAACTGCTTGTTACAAATTTCCCTCGGCGGTAAATGAATTCATGGTCATCAGATGTGAATGCGCTGAGGAGTAACAGTGGATTACTGTCCTTGTACAGATACCCATCTGTGGGCTGGTAATCATACTCAGAGGAACCATATTCAAACACAAGAGGACGCAAAGACTCTCCACCAGACATACAATTCACTTGTGTAAGCAGCCATACATTGTCCTTTTGTTCATAGGCAAGTGTGTATTGGTAAAGCACCTCGCCATTGTTTTTGGAGGTAATACCGGTAAGACGATAATTCCTGTAGACAGATTTCCCTGCGTAATATTTAGTAGAATATCCGGAATTATATGAGTACGAAAATGTTATCTCTCCCTTATATGTGCCAGAAGAGTTGTACCCATAACGGATGGCTGTAAGCCGGTCAATTCCATCATAAGTATAGGAGGAGTATACGAAAGTGATTTTATTACCCTCAATGTCGGCCATCTCCTTGATGGGGTAGGACGGCATATTGTATGCGACATCAGTGCCTATACCAAATTGCGCCGTAGCACCGTTTGGATATTTTACATTGAAGGACGTCACATACCCCTGTGAATTATAGTTGGGCGCAACAAGAATGTTTCCGGTCGCAGTTATCAAAGGGAAGGCTGCCGACGTCCCGGATTGGGTGTTCCTTACAAGGGGAACACCGTCCAGTGCAAAGACGGCATCCGTGTCATTTACATTTGCTCCTTTAGCTTTTGCATGGTAATACATGTTCTTGCTAATAAGAGCTATGGAAGATAATCCCTGAATATCCCATCCATAGCCAGCCCAACCTTCGCCTGCCTGACTGTTATAAGCTATGGCAATAGCCGGTGTAAGTTTGAATCCGGGTGCTGTTGGAATTGGAATCTGATAAGTTCTGGCTCCGGTTGGCGTCATTCCTTCCTGCATAGGGATTTCTCCCACAGCATAATTGGAAAGTTCTGTCGGGGATACTCTCCTTGGAGCATTTTTACGGCTTGATAAGGATGCATCATGAGCAGCAAACCAACTTTCCATGAATGCCGATTTTTCCTCCTCTGAGAAAGAGAGAGGCTTAAGTTCAGAAGCTGTAGGATGTTGAATTGGACCGAAATCAAAAGGTCTTGCAGCGTATTCCACCGAGATGCTACCGTCAGATGATTCGGTAATAGTACTGTCAACTTGATATTTCTTTGTATGAATCTGGGCTTTCGCGCTGACTTGCATGATGACCAGTAGCGTCAAAAGGCAGGCCAATACCCGTATATTGCGTTCAAAGCATTTCATATCTGTCCTCATCTAATTGTTTGAAATACATTGTAAAAGCACGAGATGCATGCTCTTTTGGGCTAGGCAGATTATATGTGCGTGCCCTATCCAAATATGTACCCAAGAAGGCAATCTGCCAGTCTGTGTGAACTATCGTGCAAATGTCGTCTATAAAAGTGTGATTGAGAGCAAAAACCTCGTTATTGTGTGCCCCGACAGTAATAATCTTGAAATATTCTGCCGCTTGAGCGTTCTGTGGCGCGATGGTCTGCAGTGCAATAGTATTCTCTAAGGAACTGCGTCCTGTTCGATTGCCAGCAGAGTCATAGATGTATGATATACTATTCTGGCCAAACATGTGAATCGAGAATAAAATGAAGGCCAGAATGGTAACGGTAAGTTTTCTATTATTCATGGTTTACAATTATTATATAATTAACTAACAGATAGTATTTTGCAGGAGCATCTTCTGTTTAAAGCGTATTAATCACATGAACAGATGCAAATACACCTCCTGTGTCAGAGTTTTAATGCTCCTTTGGCCAAGAACCGGGATAACATTATTCAAGAACCGGGATAACATTATTCATTGACTAGACGCCCCGTGGTGTGAGACAAAGTGTGGCCTGGGATGACCATAGTCAAAACTGTTCCTAAAAACACTCTAGATTTAGAACACGGTTAATTCGCCGATACATTTTAATCTGTTTATCAGTTATGTGCTACCAAAGAGTATTAGGCCAGATTTACCTGCTGTACCGATGATTGTATTTTATCTATTAATAGAAGAATCATGCCAGGAGAGAGCACCTTGCCAATGTGCTAAAAGATCTCGAGTTCTCCTTGATAACCGCCTCCCTCAGATAGGACAAAAGTTATATGGTATATACCGCAACCACCATATATAGGTAGAACAGTTGCTCCTAAACTCGAATCAACCTCAAAGTCGGCACTATAACCGGTATCATTATTTGTAACCGTAATGGTTACATCACCAAAGTCCAGAAGGAATTGTATATATATTGATGATGTAAAATCATCATAGAACGCCTGAATAGGAATATACACTTGAGAACGATGCTCTCGTCCAGTTTCAGTAGTGTTGTCTAATACACGGATTGGGATGAATTGGTGGTCGCCACAACTAGATGACCAAGAAACCTCTGCTCCGAAGAAGAGGATAAATAATAATAGTACAAATCTTTTCATAACTGTGCGTATAGGGGTTTGCACAAAGTTACGATGATATAGTACAAAAGTAGTATGTTCTCAGTCTTAACGAGCTTCTGGCTAAATGCTTGAGAATAAGATAATTACAACGATGTTAAGAAGTCTAGTCTTAACAGCATGCTTAACGTATTAATAATCAATACAATTGTAGCCGACAAAGTTAAGACAAAAATAATCTTCACTGAATAAATTGTAGATAGAAGTCTTTATAAGGAGAAGAAAGACTGGATATAGTACCCTTAAGACGATTCTTCTTAGTATATACAGTTCCGACTGAATATCCCGTTAAGTTAGAGATTGTGGTCGCATCAAAACCAACAATGATATACATCAGAAAATGGTAGTCAAGTTCTTTGTGATTTGGAAGATCCGTACGCAGTTTATCCATGATGTTGTCAAGTGAGTTATTGACTAATGACATGAATCTATCTTGCGAATCCTTATCATTGATGATAATATCTAACTGACGCATTGCCTCATCATAGAGAACCTCCTTTCGGTCTTCCTTGATTGGGGACAGGTATGCAGCACACAAATCATTAAGCGTCTTGTATTGGGCTTTATACATAGATGCATATTGCCTCCGTTTGCGGCCACAAAAGTACGAACTCATTTAAAATCGCGGTTGTCAAAGGACTGATTAATATATTACAGTTTAACTTGCTTACAAGCTCGGTTGCGGCTTTTAACGCATCACTGCTAATGGAAAACAAAGGTTGAACCAGTTAAGCAATTATTCGCTTTTTGAGTCAATGGATAACATGTTTTCCTCTGCACGTCTTAGAAGCTTTTTCATATTTTCATTTCGAGGATTTATAGGTGTTTCTTTTATTATTGATTCTATCTTTTTTGCGTTCATCGTATCTGCTTGAGATATGTACAACTCTTGTAGCAATACAAGAGGGTATAAACGGCATGGAACCATATAATGGGCAAGCATAAATTCTTGTTCTGCCTCAGCGGTATTACCAAGAAAAACGTAACATTGGCCCATGATATTATGAAACATAGGGTCAGAGGATATCTTAGATCCTTGTTCCAGAATTGGCAGAGCCTCTTTGTAATAACCGTTGAGGAATAACACATGCCCTTGTTGATATAGGGTTCGAAAAGAATCCTTCTCTCGGTCTATTCCATTATTGACTGTTATACAGATGAAAAGGGCACAAATAATAGGGAATTGGGCCCAATTGTACTTATGTAATAGTATCCCGAAAGCACCAGTAACCATAACAATAGCGAGGAATTGGAAGGGCCAAAATTCCATTGGATATGAAAAAAAAGCAAAAACAGCTAAAACGACGCAACCGTAGCCAAGAGGGTGCTCTTTCTTTGTTAATATCACACAGCATGTTATAGTGATAATAATAGATAAGATTAGACCGATTACCCCAAATTCAACGCCGGCTTTTAAATATTCATTAAACGCATATTCGGGACATCCAGCAATTCTAATTGTTGTCTTAGAGCGTTCTTTCTCGCGAAAGAATCGGGCCTGTTCCATTCCATACTCATAAGCGAATTTTCCTCTCCCGATTCCTGTGATAGGGTGTTTTGAGATAATTCTACATTCTATATTCCAAATATGTAGTCGTCCCAGTGCGGAATCCCTCTTAAGAAGAAAACTACCAGCCCCTAGGGTTAAAGCCAGAATGGTAACAAATGGGATTACCCACCGGTGACGGATACAAAATGATTTGACAAGGTCTTGTCTTTTATAGCAAAATAGTAATAGTGCCGCAAAGAGACCTAACCATGATGCTCTACTCATTGACGATGGAAGGATAATAATACCAACAGTAGCAGCAAAACCTGCGAGGTATTTAGTCGTTGTCGACCATTTGCTAGTTGTGCTTTTATTTGAAAAATAAAATGAGCTGCAAATAGCAACTAACGTAGCAATGAATCCACCATAAGGTCCAGGGTTTATGAAATGTCCTGTTAAAATAAAAATAGGATTGTTAGACTCTTGTATTCCCAAAACCTGTAATATCCCAATTCCAGCCTCTACCAAAAGCCATAATGATAAAGATATAACAATTATTGCATCAATAGGAATGCAATTGATTTTTTTGTGATAGAACATTCGTATCAAAGTGTGTAAAGGATTATGGAAGAATGTATTTCGTAATAATCAAAATCTCCAAATTGTGGCTTATAGTTAACAAAGTTGAATTTTCTATCAGACAGATGGACTCTGATGTTGAAACGCCAACGATATCCTTAGGATTCCTTTTGTATGCCTGATCGCACTTATCCATTTCCAGATTTGGAATTAGCAAGTGTTTTAGCGTATGCTAAAAAGAGATAATTCTTCCTAGGAGAGATGTTGCGCCCAAATGACAAATGCGGATACGACTCAAAAAGCGATGGAAATAATATTATTATTTTATCCTTCATAGAGCATATTTTAACGAAGATAAAAAATCGTTCTCTGTAAATATATGAATGCATAATGGATTGTCGTTTAATTCAGTTCAATATGAAATGCCGCATCCAACTCGATTTATACTGTTTAGTCACCTAACTATTGTGTTATTTCTTCACATCCTTTCGGAGCCGTTAAAAAAATGGAAAAAATAAATGAATTATAGCCTAACAACTTTTCCAATGATATAATCTTCTGGGACAAAGCCGAAATATCTACTATCCTTAGAATCAAAAATATTGTCGCCTATAAAATAATAATAATTATATTTGAAAGTGTAATCAACAATATCTTTTCCTCCCAAATACCACCTTCCAGCATTCAACATGGGTTTATATCCAGTCTCATACTCAATACAATGAGCATATAGAACTGTCGAGTACATATCAAGTTGTATTTTCATCCCACTATAAGGGACAATGAGTGGCCCCAACTCTTTAATCGTCCAGTTAAAACCATATGAATACGGGTATGCGCCGAGGACGTAATCGGGGATTAATGAGTCGGGACTGTCTCTCAATTGTAATTGATAAGGTAATGAACCAATATGATGGTCAATACTAGTATTATAATTGAACCCATCTTTAATCCCAATAGTATCGCCAGGCCTCCCCAAGCATCGCTTAGCATAAACATAATTTATACGAAACTCAATACACTCTCTGTCTCTGCCATACGGTGCATTAAATACGGCAATATCTCCTACATTTAGTTTTGATAATCCGGGCATTCTGAAAGATTTTAGTTCAGGTGATTCAAAATCGTAGCTTAAATAAAGCCTCGCTCCCATTAGTAGTTTATTAACCCAAATTCTGTCCCCAGAATAATAAGTTGGGAGCATTGAATCTCCTTTTATTGTAAAACAATCAAATACGAATATGCGGATGATTAATGCGAATAGTACTATTAGCACCCCAGAATAGAATATGAATCGGATTATTCTACAAACTCTCTCCATTTGTTTAAAATCACTTTATGTTTACGAGAATAATTCCTATTATGTGCTAGAGAATCAATAATCGATATTGTTTCTATTGCTTTATTTGTTACCCAAACATAATCTTCATCATCGGAAATGCGATGCATAATCAAGGGATATGCACCAATATCTGGGGGACAATATGGGGCATTCCAGAGTTCCGATTCAGAATAAAATAATAACGGGTTCATGATTCCCTCAAGTAATTCTTTCTCCCCATAAAGAGCTAATGTATCAATTAAGTTATTCATTTGTGTCATGCGATTAACATAAGGATATGTGACACAGATAAGTTCACCATGTTTAGTCTTTGAAAGATTCAATTTTGCTTTCATCAATCTTAGGCCGACACTCCCTGACGCTGGAGAAAGAATGTCTTTACTATTGACTAAATCAAGAACACTATCGGAATAATTTTTTTTCCAATACGGCAGAACTATTTTTCCCCATAATTGTACTAGGTCCTTGCTCGAATACGCTAAGAAGAATAAAGACGAATATTTGTCATTAGTGGGCAAGAAGCCATAATGGATGCAGTCAGATAAGAGGGCACCTGGATCAATTTCAATCATTAACGAAGACATGCATTTATCTCCATTACGATCCTTAACCTGACTCAATAAATAATTTACAGGATAGCAACCATAATTCTTTGAAGGGGCGATAAATGAAAGAGTAACTTCATATTCTCCACATTGCCATATAATTCTTGATTCTCCAGCATTGGCATAAACGGCTTTAGGTTGGATGATTTTTGTTCGTCCTATTAAACCGTAACGATTCCCTTCAATTTCAATTGATGCGGAAAAACTAAACTGGGAACTATCGTTTAGTAATACACTGCTCAAATTGTTCGAATGAGTTGTAATAATTAAATCTGGCGGGATTGTGAATAATGGCAAGTCCCCACAATAACCGCTGACCATATCCTCTTGTTGTGAAATGTGACAACAAGAAACTAAAATAGCCAAAATGGCGATTCCTCTTATTTCCATATCTGCCGCCCCCCTTTATAGGTGAAAATACGCTCTTGAATGCCATTAGAATGATTCTTTAATAGCAGAATACAATCCTTCGGGACATTATCATATACCAGTGAATCACTATAAGCTACTTTTCTCCCTAAAGACTTCCATCTATAATCAAAATACAACAATTCATAATGTTCCCCTGTGTTGATGAAATTGTCGCGATTACGGGGAGTGTAGCTGATATACCCAATATATGCATCCTGCTTTAACTCAATCCCGATCCAACCTCCGCTAGGGGCGGAGTCTACAAAAGATGTTAAAGTATTGCCATCAAATACTTTGGAATAATCGTGACCTGGCTCGCTTGTCAATGTTCCAAATACGGTTTGGGGATAAAGTATTTTTCGATTTTCATCAAAGAAAGTAATTTCTGAGACATTGCAATAACCACCATCAGGACCTTTATATCTAAGGAACCTATAGGTTTTTAGTGGCACTTTGTCAACTTTAACTATAGAAAGCCTTCTTTCGGGCCTTTGGCCGATGATGTGTAAGGTGTCTGCATTTTGAAAATAACGATTATTAGAGCCCTCGAAAAGGCCACCGACCATTCTGTCCCGAAAAGTCGTTTCTTCAACAGTGCTTATATACTTTGATAAAAGTGTGACACTTTGTAGCGAATCGGATGGAGACAAATACTTTATTCTATGCGTATCAACATCAATTTCAAAAGGATTTGAAATCGCGCACATTTCGCCAGATGAATCTATACACAAACACATAACTTCCCCAGTTTGAAGATTAGAAAAATGAACGCCTCTCAAACTTTTAAAAGAGTAGTCTTCAGGAATCCAAGTGGTCCTCGAAGAAGAACACAAATATATAGGCTCATTCCAACTAATAGGCCCTTTAAGTTTTGAACTGGGAATTGTTAAGTCAGATATATAGGTGTTGGTATATGTAGCGGTCATATCTCGGTAAGTCGGATAACGAAACCGTGGCCTTAGGGCAAAACGATTACGTTTCCCTTTATCATATAATCTTTCATTTAAGCTAAATGTTTGACGAAACACCTTGCATTTACTCGAACCAAGTGTATAGTCTTGCCTGTTGGGAACTATTTCAGGGGGATAATTACTTATGATGAATTCTTCTCCATTTTTATTCCAAAAACTGACCCACTGATGGCCTTGATTACTTCTGTGCATATTCACGGTCTCATTGAATGCGCAAGGGATTCCTAATGACCTGCATATATATATCAAATAATCTGAGAATTCTCTACATGTCCCAGACATATATTGAACATAATGTGGCCCGATGTGTGGGAAATTCATAAATGAAAACGTTGTATAGCGTGGGTCGTTTATAAGAGGCACTTTCGCGAGAAGGAACTTTACGGCTTCAACGGGATCTTCAACATCGTATTCTCCTGAATTTATAAACTCATTTAACAAGGGATTATATTTTTCATAATAGTGCTTTCTCCATCTTTCAGGAATCTCATCACCAATTCTATATGGCAAAATGTATTCGCAGAACATCTCGAAATCGACATTCTTCCCCCATGGCTGTTCTTGCCATACTTTATATGCGAGGTCTATATTGTCACAAATATATGACGAGTCTAATTCACAAATATCCAGTTTATACTGTGCTTTCTCATATGGATTAAACAGTACAGATAAAGAATCTCTCTCTGTATGTAACC
>Ga0310691_10001961_pt1 | contig 29360 bp, 28 predicted proteins | sample 176DNAGHGlowgp2_FD_203887 | JGI IMG/M metagenome (GOLD analysis project Ga0310691, IMG submission 203887) | Sheep rumen microbial communities from Palmerston North, Manawatu-Wanganui, New Zealand - 1766 DNA GHGlow gp2 (v2) (version 2) | ecosystem: Host-associated > Mammals > Digestive system >... | reverse complement strand
TTGTGTAGTATTCCTTTATCACTCTCCACAATCAAGAGACTTTGGTCTCTTTTTTTATTTCGCATGTTCCGACATTCGTAAAAATTACATTTTCCCTAGTAGGAAGGGAGGGCAAATTGCCACCGCAAAGGTGACAACAAGGAGACCTTAAAACTACTACAATGAAAGGGAAATAAAAAATGAATACTTTAGAAGAAAGACTGAAAGGTTTACGAATGCAAGACATCGAACAATTTCTGGAAGACAACAAAAAAGAAATGCTGAAAGAGGAACGTGCCTTTGCCGATTACATGCGGGCAAAGATTAAAGAGAAAGGCTTATCCCAGCAAGATGTCTTCTTAAAAGCAGATATTCCGGAGAGGTACGGATACAAATTAATCTCCCAGGAAAAGCATACGAAACAGCGGGACATCATCATAAGAATCTGCTATGCAGCAGGCTTTACCTTAGATGAGACACAACGCGCCCTACATCTGTATCAGATGCCGGAACTGTTTCCGGAATTTGCCCGGGATGCCATGATTATGGTCGCCATTAATGACAGACCGGGAAGCATTATAGAACTCAATATGATGCTAAAGAGAAACGGAATGGATCCGCTTCGTTCCAGCGGGACATTGGATTGAAATTGCCACTGTAATGAGGGCAACGAAAGGGGATCTGCTTTGATAAAATGAACAAAACAACCGCAAAGGAGGGTTTTACAATGGGAAAGAAAATGGAGAGTATAACAAAGAAAGCAACCATCATCGGCGTATTCCTATCGATGCTTGTATTCCTTACGGCATGTGGGAAACCGGAGGATGTAGTAAAAAGTTATTGCGCATCCGTAAAAGCATTTGACTTTGACAGAATAGACGAATATATGGCAAATCCTTCCGAGAATTCGGAGGATGACGGGGATATAGAGAAAGAAATGCCGGATATTTGGAATTATGCCAAAGAGAATGCAAAAAAGATGACCTATACGGTTACCAATACAGCCGTAAACGGAGATAAAGCAACCGTCACCGTAAAATTCGATTACGTAGACGCATCCGGCATTATGAATGCGGCACTTGCAGATTATGTATCCAAAGCATGGAGCATGGCATTATCGGGGAATACGGACGAAGATGCGATGACAGCGATTCTCATTGACTGTTTTAATGAAAAGAAGGCAAATAACCAGTCCGGCATGACATCCGCAACACTTGATTTTGAATGTGTCAAAGTAGATGGAAAATGGAAGATTGATAAGGTTCCGAAGGAAATGACAAGCGTGGGACTCGGCAATATCGACAAAGCACTTACTTCCTTCGGTGGCGGCGATAATGCCGATGCAACTGATAATTCGGATGCTTCTGAAAAAGAATGGGTTTGGCACGATGTAAAGAAGGGTGAAACCGTAGAACTTGCCACCATGAAAATGACAATCCTTAGTTCCGAAGAAACAAATCAAATCGGCGATCCTGATTTCTTTGGTGTTACGGCGGATAGCGGCACAAAATATGTAATTATCAAGCTGAAAGTGGAAAATACCACAAAGTCCACCATTGAATTTGACGGAGACGAACTATTAAAGGATTCGAAAGACCGTGAATTCCGGACGGACACTGATGCCGCATTTTCCATTGATGAGCCGTTATTCTATACGGAGTTATCGCCAAGCGTCCCGGTTACCGGAAATATCGTATACAAAGTGCCTTCTGACAGTACAGGATACTATATTGCAACCGGAAAGAAGGGGACCAATGATGCATATAAACTGTATGCACAATAAGTAGAATTGTTAACAGAAATTTTAATAAATATTAACAGACATCGTTCGTATATTAGACTACAATAAATAGTGTAATTGAATAAATGGGCAAATCCGTGGAAACGCGGCGGCACAAAGCTTCAGAGCCTGTCAAATGGTAGTCAGCTGCACTTTAAGGACGTTGAAAAAGCATCTTTCTACAAATCATATATTTGATGGGAAAGATGCTTTTTAAGTCTATTGGAGGGCAGTATATGAATAAAGAATATATTTCTGCGAAGGAATATGCGGCTAAATATGATCTTCATCCGCGGACGGTACAGAAATACTGTGCGGAAGGTAAGATAGAGGGAGCATATAAATTTGGTGCTTCTTGGGCTGTACCGGATAAAGCCCCAAAACCGAAAGATCGACGCCTAAAGAACGGGGAATGGGTAGGATATCGGAAAAGGGAACGAAAACAATAACGGTTAATAAAAGTGAAATAAAGGAGGAACAATTTATGGAAGTATCAGCTTTTGATCCGACAAAACTTGCGGAGCAAATTATGGAGGCCATTGAAATGGAAAAAAGCAAACAAAAGAAACTAAATCTTATGGTACTTGGAAAAACAGGGGTAGGCAAAAGCACTCTCATTAACAATTTGTTTGCTGAAAGACTTGCAGATACAGGATTAGGTCATCCCGTAACTAGCGAAATAAAACAGTGGGAGAAAAAAAATTTTCCACTTACAATTTATGATACTCCCGGCTTAGAACTTGGAGGAAGTAATGATATTGAAAAATTAATGAAAGAAATATCAAAAGTAATCAAAGACTGTGCAAATACAGGGAACATGGATAATGCTATTCATTGTATATTGTATTGTATTAGCGCTGTTTCTTCTCGTTTTGAAAAAGAGGAGGCAGACTTCATAAAACGATTCTCCGTGGAGAATGCAGAATACAAAATACCAGTCATAATTGTATTGACAAAATCTTATTCTAAGCGAGAAGCTGAGGAATTAAAAACTCATATAAAAAAGGAAAACCTAAACGTAGTACAAATTGTTTCTGTTCTTGCTGAGCCCTTCGAAATAGATGAGGGATTAGTAGTTCCAGCATTCGGCTTAGACACCCTTTCTGATGTTATCTTGAATGCAATACCAGATTCCTTACGCGACACATTTATAGCGGTTCAAAAAGCAGATATAAAAAAGAAAGTTCAAAAAGCGCAAATAGCTGTTGCAAGTGCTTCTTCTGTAGCGGCTGCCACCGGTGCCATTCCGATTCCCGTGGCAGATGCATTTCTTTTAGTCCCAAATCAGATTGCGATGTTAGGATCAATTACCGCCATTTTTGGTCTTTCTATTGAAAAATCAGCATTAGCTGCGATTGTAACAGCAACGTTAGGAACAACAGGTGCAACAATAGGCGGAAAGACGGCGGTTACAAGTTTACTAAAACTGATCCCTGGGGCAGGAACAATAATTGGTGGAGCTATATCCGGTGCGGTTGCGGCTGCAATTACAGCAGCTTTAGGAGAAGCTTATATAGGTTTAATGACAGCCATTTCAACTGGAGAATTAAAACAGTCTGATTTGCAAACAGAAAAAGGAAAGAAGTACTTGAGTGACTTATTTAAAGCAAATCTAAGTTTAAAGAGAGATAATAACGGAAATCGCATATAAACGAAAGATATTCTTTGGGCGAAGAGAAGAGACTCTTCGCCCTTTTTATGACAAAACTAAGACAATTAATTAGTTTAAATTCATATTAATGACTTTACACCTTTCTTTTCCCTTCATATAAGATGAATGCTATTTGGGAATGAAATAATTTATCTTCATTTTGTGTAATTAATTTAAATTCATATATATTATTTAATTTTATTGGTTGAGGTATTATTTTTCTTATTGTAAGAATTATGTATTTTCCATCTTCACTTCTAAGATAAAGTGTATTATCGCGCAAATCTGCCTTATAAAAAGAATAAACGAACGAAGAATATGTATTATTATCTGAAAAAAATCCCCATAAAGTATTTGATTTAATTATCGTCTTTTTTAACACTCTAAAATAATAGAGAAATGTATTAAAACCTGCTATTGAAGTGGCTTTATCAAATAAAAGATTGAAACCAACTCGATAAACATAACTGCCTTTTTTTATTCTTGAAACATAGTACCCTTTTCCTACGAGATAAAGGAATATATCTTGTGGAATTTTACAATACTCACATAAAATATCAATTTGAAATGGGGTAGGGTTCAACGTGTTTTTTTCCCACTTGTTTATCGTAGTATTATCTACATATTTTTTTGAACGATTCTCCTTACGTTTTCGGGCCACATTATTGAATTCTTCAGCAAAGCGTTCTTGGGTAATGCCCTTGTTTTCCCGAAATTTTCTTATATATGTTGAAAGTATATTTTTTTTATCCTCTTTAGCAAATTCTATGGGTTTATATTCGCCTTTAGGAACACTTTTATAGTCAAATAGTATTAAGGAAAAAAAATCTCTCCCAAGTGATACTTCCCTTTTATTTTCATCGAATAATTGTAAAGAAGAATAAAATTTAATAACTAAATTCCCACAACAAGAAATGTCTTCAATCCACCATTTCACAATATCCTTTTCAACAATAACAATAAAGTTCATGTTGCAATCTGCCAGAATTATCCCGAATTCAGAAGGATTGCCTAAATGATAATCATCTTTCTTAGTATCAAATACCTCCGTTTTATCACATACAAATATCTGCGAAAAATAAAAATAAAAGTCTTTATATCTTAAAAGCCCCGGACACTCAAGGCGGCAACTCTTAAGGAGATTAAATAAATTTTGTCCTTTCTGGGGATAATAGTAAAGAGGAAAAACGTAGTCAAATAGGAGTGGATCAATTGTTTCCTCATAATCCAATATATCCGGGGTTGGCGACGAGACCGGTAAGTCAGCTGGATTTGTAATATCTGGATAAACCATAAAACAATGGTATATTTCATTAAGATCAACGCCAAGAGCATCCGCAATCGTTCTCATCACGTCTAAAGAAGGGGTTGTTCCATTTTCCATTTCCCAATTTGTAATCGTCCTATAGTTAGTATTAGTTTTTTTAGACAATTCGGTTTTGGTAATATTCTTTTTTTCTCGTAATTCTTTTAACTTTAATGACATTTTTCACTCTCTGATAGGAAATCTATTGCAATATAATTTGATGTAAAATAGGAATTGTTTTCCTTTCCACGTTATTATAATATAGTTTCACCAATAATAATAGTCCCAATTCAATAAGCTTCATTCGTAAAAATTACATTTTGCATAGTAGGTAGAGTATATGGAGGGCTCTACAAAAAAACAGAAGGTTTTCCTTTGAAATCAATGAAGAAACAGAAAGGAGCAAAATTATGAACGAGAAAATGATAACTGAGGAAAGAAATACTTCATTAACAAGAAAAAGCAATTTCGAGAAGTGCAAAAAATGGATATGTAATCACAAAGAAGAACTGATTATAGCTAGCGTATGCATAGGTGCCGGTATTGGAACAACAGCATTGCTGTGTAAATGCAGTCCCCAAATAATCTCAACCATCACATCATCCTTCAGTCAAATTACAACTAAAAATTTTACTTCCTCAAGCATAACAGTTGCATCAGAGATAGCTGCAACTACAACTGCAGAAACTGCAACTATTATGGAATCAAGTGTTGCAAAGGAGGTTACTGTGGACACTTTTATAAGGAATTTGCCAAAGACATGGAATGCATCCGCTGAAAAACTGGCAGAAGCTAAGGTACTTGGTATTGAACTGGCACCACATCAAACAATCGTAAACGGTTTTACTAAAATGGTTGGGTAACAGATTGGGGATTCCAACAGATGAAAGAAAAAAGAGTTTTTTCACTTTATATGAAATCAATATTCCACCAAAAGAAACTATTGCAACGCGAGGTATTTTTGTATGCAGATATACCGGAACGATATGGGTATAAGCTTATTTCTCAAGAAAAACATACAAAACAAAGAGATATTATTCTTCGTCTTTGTTTTGCAGCGGGAATGAACCTTTCTGAAACGCAGGAAGCGCTTCAACTGTACGAAATGCCTATCTTATTCCCTACGTTTTCCAGAGATCGAATACTAATGCAGGCATTTGAATCCAACTATAAAACAATTATGGATGTAAATGCTTTTCTGATAGCTAATTGCGAAGATTCCCTTCGCCCATGCGGTTTAATCGAGGAAAGCTATTAATTAAAAATATTTATTAAAGAAAAGGAGAGTATCATGTCAGAATTTGATCAAATTATCGGATACGAGAGTATCAAAGAAGAATTAAAACGCTATTGTGACACCATGAAAAACCCGGAGAAATACCGAAGTCTCGGGCTAAAGGTTCCCCGCGGGGTTTTACTTTACGGAGATCCCGGTATCGGAAAGACGCTGTTTGCGGAAAGCTTTGCCAAAGAGAGCGGTTGTAAGACCTATATCATCCGCAAGCAATTCTCCGATGATGAATTCGTGGATTATATCACGGAAACCTTCCAGGAAGCAAAGGAGAATGCTCCGGCAGTCATTATTCTGGACGATATGGATAAGTTTTCGAATTCCGATTTTATGCACCAGAATACCAGTGAGTATGTTGCCGTACAGGCAGGCATTGATTCCTGTCGTGATTCGGATGTCTTTGTAATTGGGACTGCCAACATAATTGACTTTCTGCCGGCATCCCTGACACGTTCGAAACGGTTCGATCGAATCATTGAATTGACGAATCCAAAGTCCGAGGAAGCGCTTCTTATCATATCCAAGTATCTTAAAGATGTTCCGATAGAAGAGGACGTAGATACGGAAGAAATCGCCACTTTATTAAGCGGAAGAACGTGTGCAGATCTTGAGAAGGTAGTGAATGAAGCCGGAATTCTAGCAGTTTATGCCGGAAAAACCACCATCGGAAAGGCAGAATTAATGGATGCTTGCGTACAGTTAATCGCCGGGCATCCGCAAATCACGGAACCACGAAAAGGACTGAAGGCAAAACTTGTCGCATATCATGAAGCAGGCCATGCGATAGTTTCCGAATTCTGGAATCCGGGCAGTGTAGGTTTGGTATCCATTGTCGGTTCAAGCAGCTCAAAAGCCGGGATTACATCAGAAATTCAGGAGGATGAAAATGCAAATTCGATGGAAGACATCATTGCCCAGGTATCCTCTCTGCTTGGGGGAAAAGCCGCTACCAAGGTAATGCTGGATGCAGAAGACACCGGATGCCGCAATGATATCCGGAATGCCTATCTCATTATGGATAAGGTTATTTCCGACTGTAGCTGGTACAGTTTCGACGGCGTAATGCACGGACACGAGCCTTCTAATTTCAGTCTTGACGCCCGGGATCGAAACATCAGTGCACAACTGGAAGAAATCTATCAGGTAACTACGGATATCATTAGCGAAAATCAGGTTCTGGTGAAGGAAGTAGCAGCGGCGCTTATGAAGAATACAACCATTACCTATAAAGACCTGCGCCGTATTATCAAGCGCGTTGGATGGAATTCCACTGATGCGAAATACAAGCGGAAAAAGTGCAGGAAGGTAAGTTAGGTCTGTATCAATTGAAAGACTAAAACCGTGTATCTGTCACAATCCCTTGAACTATCCCGCTCCGGACTCCGAAGCGGGATAGTCATATAAGAAAGGCGTTTAAAATGGAACAAAAAGAATCATTTTATGCAAGGAAGAAAAGGAAATTATATTTTATGGGTTCTCTCTATGCAATAATGGGAATCTTTGTAAATCTGTTCAGTCCGAGCCTTGAGGTCTTTCTCGGTTACGGTCTTTTTGTCTTCGCAAGTTCCGCAGTTACCACCTGGGGCCTTTGGAAACTAAGACAAATGGAAAAGGAAGAGAAAAACTCGTATTCAGACTATTACCCGAAGTAAAAGGAGGAAAAGCATCATGGATACAACAAATAAGATTCAAAATGAATACGGACATATTTTGAGTGAAAAGTTTGCAAAAACACAAGCTCTTCGAAAGGAATTCCAAGCATTAAGTAAAGAAAACAGGACACTCATCATTAAGCTACAAAAATCCGTAGAACAGATAAATTCAAAGGAGGATTGAAATGTCTAATACCATAAAAATCTTAAAGCAAATGCGAGTACTACTGGTAATAATCGTGATTCTCGGTGCAATAAGCGGATTTCTCACCGTCAATATTGTTCATTATTATTCTGCAGATTATCAAATCTCTGTGACCGTAAGTAAGATTGCCTTTCTGATTATATACTTTAGCATCTACTTTATACTCGCATTCTGTTTTATTAACTTAGAGCATATTACAAAACAAATAAGAGGGACGGTACAGGCGAAAGATAAAACAGGTCCTAAAACAGAAAATTGTTTGGAAGAACAACCGAAAGAGCAGGAAAATAATAATTCTATGGATTCCGAAATATCGGAAAAAGAAGAACTGCAAGACGTACAGTTTAAAAAGTTAAAAGAACTGAGACGATTGCTGATGCTGAATAATATACTTCTGCTGTGTATTCCCTGTTGTTTCGTTTTCGTAGATGTTTTTATCAAACCGGGTTTTGAAGATTTTTATGTATTTTTTAAATGGCGTGATACATTTGTATTTGCCAGCACGGTTTTAAATTCATTCATCTGGGCTAAGCTGGTAATGTACCAAGATGCTCTGGTTAATTCGAAGCCATAATCCAGTTCCTGCCCCTTGTCAAGAGGGGCAGGAAAAATATTGTTGGGAAAATTAAAGAAGAAAGGAAAGGAATCAGTCGGAAAACAGAGAATACTATAATCAGTCGGAAAAAGGCGGAATTGAATGAACATACCTTCCATTGTTTTATTATCGGAAAATAAGCAATTATCCTTACTGAGAGAGACCAACGGATTTACTGCAGAATTTGGTCTTTCCCTGTCAGAAGAAGATATGCATATGCTGGTGGAACAAAGAAGGAATACCCTTGCCGCAACGCAACGGGTGGAATTCGGTCCGGGTGTATTGGATAAACTTATCCTTGCCTTCTGTGATTCTTCGTATATCTGGCAGAGCAACTATGTTGAAACGATTTCTGCTCTGCAGGAGATTTTCTATCATTTCAAGAACGAATGCGTAGACTGGGTCAGCGATGAAGAACTGATTTCCATTATGAAGGATGCGTTTGAGAATGAATGTTTCGGATCAATTTCGTATCTGGAAGAGACGGTATTATATCGTTTATCCCGTAAAAAGCGCCTTGCGAAATATGGAATAAAACCGGTAGACGATACCGAAGAAACCGATATCAGAAGGGAGCCTGAAAAAGCCGATGAAGATGACGATGATGACTGAAATTGCTGAAATCTACACCATGGAAGAATTATTGCCGCTTGTATCGAACCTTACTGACCTGTATACCCGCGGGAAAAGCACCTCTGTAAGTTATGAAGTGGCCAATATGTTAATGGAAGCCGTTTTATATACAATCGGGCATTACTGGGAAGGTGGAACGTTGCCGGTATCATTAGAGAAAGTACCGGCAGAAGAGGCCTACCAGACAGGGTATACCAATCTGTTATCAAAAGTGCGTCATACCCTTATGAAAGCAATGGCTTTACAGAATAATTATGATGATTACGGGAATATTGCCCTTCGGGATACTGTACAAAAAGGGTTCCCGGCGTTCTTCAGACATTATAAATACCGATTTCATCCAACCAATCATATCATTACCATGGATTATCCGGTGTTTTCCCTTGATATGGAAAAAGACGGAATTGACCTGATTGCCGACTATATCGATGCCATCTGCGAGGAGCAGGAGTATCTGTCAAAGTTTCCGAGGGAAGAAGTAATGCGTAAGTTGATGCTCTATAATGAACATTATGCATCCGACATCATCAATATTCGGGAAATATTCGACTTGAAACGAAACGAACAAGGCGATTCTTTCACCGGACAGGCTCCATAAAAGTATCTTTTATCATATACGACAGTATTTCGGATGGATTCGTCTTAGGGCGGATCCATTCGTTTATATGCTCTTCCGGTAATAAAACCGGCATCCGGTCATGGATTTCCGATAGTACCGGGGTTGGTGCCGTAGTTAACACCACAAAAACCGGATACCCGTTTTCGATGCGGTATAGCCCGGCTAGGTAGGTGATATCTGCGCCTGTCGGCTGAATCATATATTTTTCTTTCGTTACCGTTTTTCCGGTAGATTTATCCTTATAATGTTTCCATTCAAAATAGTAGGAGCAGGGGATAATACAGCGCCTTTTAGTCCACAAATCCCTAAAACTGGGCTTTGAATCGGCCGTCTCCACCCGGGCATTTACTAGTAAGATCCCCTTGTTTCCCATAGCAGATGTTTTCGGCAGTTCCATCGTAAATCCCCATTTCATGGCAAAAACAGCCGGTTCTCCTGTCTTGTCCGGCGCTAAAACAGGAACCACATCCGTAGGGCGCACTTCACCGCTGTTTCTTACGGGTTTGGATAATACAAAGGCAAATTTCTGCCCGATGGGAGAGCTTTTTGCCGTCTCGTAGTATTCCTCCAGTTTTGGTATGGAATTATCGTAATAAAAACGTGTACACATCTTTAAGATCCCGGATTCCTTAATTTGACATCCATTATTCTATCATAAAAACAATGGGGCTTCTTCTTTTTTCTGTTCTGTGTGGATTTCATAGCGGCAGCCACTCTATAATGCTGTCCGTATTATTGGACACATTCTGTGCGTATAATAGGGTAACGGTAACGGTAACGGGAGGTGAAAATAATATCTCTATCACAATATGAACAGATTGTAAATAAACCCTTAATTTTGCGTTAATTTAATTCGAGTAAGCGAATCTGTAGTGTTGCCTATGGTATAATTGATTCGTTAGGTTGAATTTTTTTCGTTGTGGTGGAGGTTGCTTATGCAGATATCTTATAACAGACTTTGGAAGTTGTTGATTGATAAAAATATGAACAAATCTGAACTTCGAGACAAGGTACATATGAGTAGTAGCACATTAGCAAAACTTTCAAAAAATCAGGAAGTAACGTTAGACGTGTTGATGAGAATATGTGAGAAATTGGATTGCAGAATCGAAGATGTAATCGAATTTGTAAAATAACAAAGGGTTTATGATATCCTTTCGAAAAAATTTGAACTATTTGAGGGAGTTTTTGGCGCCTCTGATGTGGCATTGGGAGATTTGGAGTCCTGTTACGGTTTTGAAAAAAAGATTTTGGAAATATATCAAAAGTGTAATTCAAATACGGATTTCAAGAAAGAGTTTGATAAGCTGGACCATGCAATGATTGTATATAAGTGGAGGAATAACGCTTTATGCCTATGTTGAAGCAGGACCAATTGTTTCGAGAAGAAGAAAAACTAAAGGATAAAGTATATAAAAAATTTGACAGTATGTCGCAAGAAGCATCCGCTAGCGTAGACTCTGGTGCAAACAGCGTAGACACTGGGGGATTTGACGAACAAAATGCATTTATTGTTTATGGTCAGCTTTCTAGTGCAAGGCAAAGGAAACACGATGTGGAACGTCTTATCGGTGGCTTGTATGATAGACCCTATTTTGCTCATATCCGAGCAAATTATGAAAGCAATGACGAAAGCGAAAATTTCTTCTTATCTGACTGCGAGATTTTGGAAGAAGCTATCATGATTGGGAGTGATGGAATATTACTCCCCTTCAAACAGGATAGCAAGCGGCCTGTTTCAAAAGCTTTGTTCCATTGTTACCAAGCAAAAAACGGCGAAAGCACATCCTATAACTCCCCAGGAGGAGAAGTAGTACTTGTTCCTCAGTTAATATGTGATACTGATATTGAAAAGAGAAAATTATTAAATGTTATACAGTTATATCCAACGCTAGAAGATTTTAAGGTAACCGCCGACGAAATGTTGGAAAACAGATTGCAGGAGAACCGGGATAATCCCACCTTGCAGAATATTATTTCAACTTTGCAGTTACAACAGTTTGAAATTATATCAGCTGATATTTCAATGAGTTTTGTGGTGCAAGGATGTGCTGGTTCCGGTAAATCACAGTGTTTGTTACACCGTCTTTTTTTCCTACGCGATTCTCTGGAAGAGGATGGATGGGACAAAGTTCTCCTTCTTACTCCAACAAAACTTTTCAGACAGTATTCCGCTGATTTAATGCGTAGATATCAGTTATCCGATATCTATAACTGTTCAATTGCTGATTTATATAGGGTATTGTTGAACGTTTACGATGATAGATTTAAGGAAAGACAATACATTTATCAGATGACGGAGGAGTATTTGCCGGATGGATATTTGCATGCCGTTTACACCGAAGAAAACGTGAAGAAAATTGAGCATGAAATAAATTCGGCAATAGATAAATATGTTAAAGCCGGATGTGATGCGTTAAGTAAACCAATCCCCGAAATTGTTACATCAAAAATCATTTCCGGCATCGTTGATGATTTGGACATTGCCATTAAGGAATTTGATGAAAGAGAGGAAGTTCTTAAGAAAAATATAACATACCAAGAAAAAAGGGCGGAATACGAAAAAATCATTAAAAATCTGGAAGTTGCTAGAAAAAAACGCGGTCGATTTGAGGCAGAACTGGAAAGAAATGTACAAAATCAAAAAGAAATAACATCATTAATCCACGAGGTAGAAAAAAGCGAAAAAGAAAAAGCAGACTGGATATTCCAGCGAGAAAAACGAATTTACGAAGCAATAAAAGAATTGGAAGCGACTAGTAGAAAAGTAGATCGCGGAATGGATCTTCAGGCACCCGCAAAATATGCGAGGCAGCTTTATCATTTAGTTGATATTACAGAAGGAGAAAAATATAAATCCGATGAAGAAGAATTAGCTATTTTAAACGAACTGATCGAAATAGCGCAAAAAGAACTGAAAGAAATCACAAGAGATAGTAAACCTCAGAATGTCATAAACAGATACAAAAAGCGTCAGAGCGAAATAGAAGAAAATATCAAAAAAGTATCAATAGAAATTAACGATTTATCTGAAAGAACAGATGAATATGCTTCTTGGCTTAGAGAGGCAGCAAATGAATATAACGGACAGGAAGGAAAAATAACACTACTTAGGTCAGAAATGCAGCAGGCTAGGTACTTCCTTTCACGTATTGAAAGTACAGTTTTCGAGCGTGAAGTTTGGAATGCTCTTGCCCCTATAAAAGAGCAATATAAGATTCAAACCTTGGAAATAGAAGAATTACCGGACGGAAAACACAAAGAAAGCCGAATTCTTTATAAAGCTGATTTATTATTTTATATCAGAATCTACATGAAGCTTCATCCCGAAACCGTATTACCGGAATACAATCTAATTTGTATCGATGAGGGGCAGGATCTTCATCGAGCAGATTATGACATTTTGCATGGACTGTATCCCGATTCTGTTTTTAACGTGTTTGGAGACGTGGATCAAGTTCTTCATTCCTCCTGCGGAATAAGTGACTGGCGGGGACAAACAGGTATTGATACCGTATACCCGCTTATGACAAACTACAGAAATACCGCTGCGATTGTTGACTTTTGCAACAATATGTTTGGCGTTGATATGAAATACATCGGTAGCATTAATAAATCTCTCAAACCGACTTTGGTTTCGAGTTGGTTTGACGCCCAGGATATTTTGATAAAGAAAGATGTTGTATTAATTGTCAAAGACAAAGAATCTTATTCGGAATTATGCGACGAATTAGGGATTGAATTAGATGAGTATGTTTTTTTAGACACGATGTCCGAAAAACCTACTGAAGAAAGAAAAGAATGCTACACCATCTTTGCGGCCAAGGGATTGGAATTCTCCAATGTTTTCGTTTATGCAAAGAACATGACTAAGAATCAAAAAGTTGTTGCATGTACAAGAGCCATGGGGGGATTGTATTACTATGAGTAATCAAGCAGAAAAATTCTATCAAGATAACAGTAAAATGATACAGCAGCTTACAGAAAGCCTATCGGCAATTCTCAGTAAATTTGATCAGGGCATTATCCCCGGAGAGCCTGAGAAATCGGATGCTATGTATATGTTGGATACATATTTGGAAACTTTGATTAAGTTCAAAGAAACAAAGCAAGAAGCATATAAAAAAGTATCCCCGGAAGTTGCGCGAGCATTTGACGAAAAAATAGCTGTAAAAGAATTAACCAATTCTAAAGTAAGTATATATATTTTACTGAAACTTGCACGCGAAAAAATGATGTTAACCAGTCATCATTTATTTGACACAGATGAAGGGAAGCAATTTATTTTAGATGGGTATTGCGATGAGATAATCGGCGGAGCCGAAAATATACACTATTATATTTTAAGCGAAAAAGGAGAAAAAGCAGTAAAAAGTAAGACCATAACAAGTTCCTTACAAAACAAAGTATGCACAGCAGTGGTTCCTCAAGGAATTATAAATGATTCTTTTAAATGGAGTACCCTTTATGTTCGGCGGGTGGAAATGTTGAATAAATACTATAGGAATGTAAAAGGTGATGCAGAACATATCATTTTTTCACTCGACGAAACGAAAGAAATGGTCTTTGGATGTGAAATAGGAGAATCCACAGATGTAATTTATGCGTTTGCCGGAATCTTTGATGAAAAAATAGATTCCCATATGAAACAGTTAAAATCAATTGTCAGTTCTGGACTTGTCGACCGGCTAATTGTATTAAATAGTTCTGAAGAAGGAAAAAAACTATTTGAAGGAGAAGGGCTTAGTACTGCAGATTATCCACAAATTGAATTTGTGGTAGTAAAGTAGGAGGGTACATCGGATGACTAATGACAGTAAACAATACGAAAAAATAAAGAACAATGTGATTCTTGTTAAGGACAAAATAGAGGAAAAAACACTATTAAGCGAAGGCGAATGTCTTGGTTTGATAAAGGAAATTGGCTCACTTCCAGACACAGAAATAGTTCCGAAAGGTAAGGGGGGAAATACATTGAATATCGATGAATTATTAAATGAATTCAATCAATGCGCTGAAAATTCGAAGCATCATTTAGAAAAAATGCTTTCCATCATATCCGATGGAAAAATACCATCTTTAGAGGAAAAACAGGGGTTTGACCAGGCATTGGATTCGTTGAGCAGTATTTATGAATACGCCTGCGAAATTGCAAAGAAAGAACTACAAAGTGATGAATTACCGGAAGAAGGAAGTTCTATTCACAATTATTGTGATGCCATAAAAAACAGTAAAACCGCCTTGCTAAAGAACCAGTTAATTGAAATAAAAGCATTATTGGAAACATTTATATCTGTTAAGTCCAAGGTTGCAAAACTTACTGTGGCGTTAGAGATTTTTCAGAAAGATGCAGAGGAATTATTAAATAGAATCAATGAAGGAAAGATTAGTTCTGTTGAAGAAATTAGCGATGAATATGCCGGTCCTCAACTATTTTTACGTGCTTTGGAATGCGAGGACTTAAGCACGGAGGAAGGAAGCGATATGCTGGATTCCCTTGAGGAAAACTTTAGTTATCCTTCCAGAGTGACGAGAGGGCTATTAAGCAAAAGTTATTATATTACGGAGGAAGCGAATGATGGTGAAATGCAGAGTAATCCCGTCAAAGAAACCATAAATGCTCCGGCAGTTCCTACCTCAGAAATAAAGAAAGAAGAGATTCGGCCGAAAGAAGAACCTAAAAAGGAGCCTAATAACGAGCCTAAAGCAGAAATAAAGAATAAACCCGATAAAAAAACGGAGGAAATAAAAGAAGTAAACAATAATAATACGCAAAATCAGCCTACAGCCGAAAATTCTCAATCAGAAAGCGCAAAAGAAATCTCGGAGTTTGAAAAGTCCCTTTCCAATGCACAAATTGCAAAGGAATTGGATGATTTTGGTATGTTTTCCTGCAGTATCAGCCCCGCAGAAACTAAGAAAATATCCTCTAGCGTTTTTTCTGGTGATGTAAGAAAAGGGAACACGAAAGCGATAAAAAACATAATTCAACAGTTGGATCGCGCTACTGTAATAACTCCTACTGTTTTGAATATTGTTTATACTATGCCTTCTGATGTTGCGGAACTGAGTTTGGAATATCTTTATAAAAAAGGCTACTTAAGAAAGTACAGTCCCGTTCTTGGAGTAGAATTCTATTGTTCTTCCGAACGTTTAGCAAAAGCATTAAGTTATAAAGAAGCAAGCAAATTGGTGGAAATAAAACAGAACCGGTTTGCCATTAATACATCCCGTATTGAAGACAGGTCATCCAGTGCCATAGCCAGAACTGCTTTTTTAAAACTCTATATTAATAGTCTTCACAACTATAGAGAAAATCGTGTTAAAGAATATTTCACAGACTCCATTATACTTACTGAGAGCTTTATCTTAAGGTCAAATGCTAAGGAAGAAACGAATTCCGAATTGTATGTCGGTGCATTTTTGACAGAATACATAGATTGCGATGAATTATTAAAATCACTTTTAGATTTGCTTCATAAAAACCAAGAGATTTCTACGTTTGTTGTTGCCGCAATGGATAATGATACTGCCTGCAAACTCACGGATATTTTATTGCAACACTTGCCGGGGCAAATCAAAGAGGCTTCCATATATACCTATGATTTCTCGAAAGATATCTACTATGAGTATCCGAATAAGAAAGAGATACCTTATACGAATATTTGGAAAGCACTCGCTGAAAAAAATGAAGCAGAAAATGGATCGGAATCAACTGCTGATGAAGAAAAAAAAGAAATGGTGGATTCCACTCATATAGTGGATGAAAAAACAGAGAAACTTCCTGAAGTTGAAACAAGAAAGACCGAAATACCAAAGGTTGAAGAACCCAAGGTGGTTTTAAGCCCTGCTCCAATTTCGCCAATCTTGGAAAAGGACCTTAAAACCAAAGAGGAGAAAGAAAAAGAAATCTATCATCTCTTAGCGGAAAAGAAGTTTTATTGTGCAACTGCTTATGCAAAAGCCATTTCCAATAAGGATGCCTCCTTTAAGGTTCTCTATGATTTAATTGCATATTCCATTAATGACCCCATGGAACACTGTCTTTACTCTGCAGATACAGTATTTGACATGGTTCAAGACGTCAATAATGACTTTACGGAATCCTTAATGATAGCAATCGGTCTTAGAACATTTTTCTCCAATCAGGTTCGATACGATTACAACATTAAGGGATTTTACGAAGCTATAAAACCTTATTCTGTTATCAGCGATCATTCCGCTTTAAGCAGTGTCTTATATAAATTGATGGCATTTAAAGACGAACAGAAAAAAGGAATGGATTTATATGCAGATTATCATGCAAAAAGCCTGGCCCAATTGGACGAGGAATTAAGAAAAGTGCAGCATGAAGCTTTACTTTTTTACGAAAGTACAATTGTTGGGAAAAAGTCTGAAAAAGCGAAGCAGAGAAGATTTTTGGAAACCAAAAAAATGCTGTTCTCGGTAGACGGTGACATCGGTCAATATATTAAAATCATTTCCGATAACGAAAAAGAAATGCAACCAGTCATGGTTGATTTTCTCCAGGAAACCTTTATCAAAGAAGGTAGTACCCTTTCTGAAGATAACATTGATTTTGATATGCTTTGGAAATATATTACGATTTTCTGGGATAAAGCCGGTGATAAGATGATGTATAGCTTCCGTTCCGATTTGGTAAGCCATTTAAGAAGCAACATCATTAATGTAACAACGAAGGCCCTTCAGATTATGATAAGATGGTGTAATCTTGTTGAGAAAACCAATAATCAAGCGGAAGATGAAGGAAAACTGGCATATAAAAAAATAAGGAAAGCACTATTAACGGATCTACAGGATTCCTTAGATTCGTTCGCTTCCGAGCTTCCTGCTATTTCTGAACTTGAGAAAAAGGCGGGCATTGAAGTTATTTACTATACTTTGGATGAAATTAAGCGTTGTATTGACGGCTCATATGATGAGAATGAAAAGAAATATTTCTACGTTCCTTTCTTAAAAAGAGATTATGTTTTACTCGACGATAATTTCTGCCCGGAATTAGACGTAAAATCATTGGACGTGGAAGCTCTTCAGCCGGAATATCGCATTCTGGAGCATTCCAAAGAAGAACCTATGGAACTAACTGCCCGTTTAAAAGAAATCTTAAAAGATGGTGGGGATGATTATGGCAGCGCCCGACTGATTATAGAATATTTAAGTGCCAAATCGCCTGATTTTATCGGGGAGAGTTATTTAAAAAACATTAACGACGGTGAAGAATATGTAAAAGAGACGGCAGAATTAAAGAAAAGCCAATTTATCGGGGATTTGGAGCTGGCATATGTGTCCGGTCAAATTGATAATTCCAATTCCGCCGAGAATAAGAAGGAGAAAATTCTTCAGATTGTTGATGCCTGGTATGTATGGGCTTGTGACAGCTCCAATTATGGATTCTTCGCAAAGGTAATGGACGGATATCTCGATGAAATTCGAAAATCCTCCAAATCTCGCGAAAAAGACTTAAATGCTCAATTAAATACTTTCAAGGAAGCGACAATTTCCGGACTAAGCACAGAAGCGAAAGAGAAAAAGATAAAGAAAATCATAAGTGCTATAAATAGCCAGAATTATACGGTTGCTGAAGACCTGCTCGCCCATGCCACGCAAGAAGACGATGATTATGAGGATATCATTGAAGAGCAGTTCTTAAAACAATTCCTTGAAGATTACAACGATTATTATCAACCTGTAGCAAAAAGTCAAAGTAGTTTTGCTATGCTAATCAGCAATCGCACTCGCAACAAAGAAGAAAGAGGTGGTAAACGGCTTGCCGATAACTGGTTGCCTGGAGGAACGAACATCGGCAAAAGCCGATTGGTATCATTATTACTCGGTTTTGGTTTCCAAGTAAGTACCGATACGGTTGTCCAGCAATTACCCATAGGTCGTTTCGAGAATTATCTTGTAAAAACCATACCGGCTATGGGTGGTAAGCGCGAAAACTATACACATCCTATTGCCGCATTTGGTTCAAATGCATCACAAGAAGGCTTTCGAGTAGTTTGTATTAATGGAAAATACGATGCAGCCGGTCTAATTGATATCATGAAACAGATTGGAAATGCAAAGAATACAATAATCCTCTTGGATTGCGCACTTGATAAGCCTGAAAGACGGATATTGGCCAGAAAGAGCAAATCGGAGTTGGGAGACAAATTATTCGTTGTAATCGATCGAACTGTCATGATGTATATGGTTCGAAATTATGATGAAACCAAAGCAAACCGTATGCTTATGTCCCTCATTGTTCCGTTTGGATATTACCAGCCGTATGTCTGGGAATCTTCCCTTGTAATGCCCCCGGAAATATTCATGGGTAGAAAAATCGAGTTGGAGAGCATTGAATCCCCGACCGGTGCAAACATTGTATACGGTGGTCGTCAGCTTGGAAAATCTGCACTTCTGAAAAAAGCAAAAGCAGATATTGACAAAAATGAAAACGGCGACCGTGTGGTTCTTGTAGATATTAAGCACCTCGGATATGAAGATGCCGCAAGGAAAATCGGACATGCATTATATGACGAAGGTGTACTGACCCAGGATATTAACACAACGGACTGGGAAGAACTGTCCAGAGCCATCAGAAAGCGTTTGCAATCAGAAAAGAATAGAATTCCTTATTTGTTATTACTTTTGGACGAATCAGATGCTTTTATAGAAAGTTGCGAAAGCATCAATTATCGCCCGTTTGATGCGTTAAAGGAAATCCAGAACATTGGAACCGGAAGATTTAAGTTTGTAATTGCCGGTTTGAGAAATATTGTCCGTTTCAAAAGAGATGTTGCTCTGGGAAACAACAGTGTTTTGACCCATCTTGAATCAATGACGGTTAAACCCTTTAAAACTAATGAAGCCCGCGAATTAATGGAAATTCCACTTCATTATTTGGGACTGGAATTCCCGAAAGAAAACGAAGCCTTAATTACGTTGATTTTGGCATCAACAAACTATTTCCCGGGTCTAATTCAGATGTATTGTGCCAAATTGTTGTCCGCAATGAGAAATAAAGATTACGCCGGGTATGATGAGGCGGATACGCCTATATATGAAATTAGTGAGGAACATATTAAAAAGGTACTTGCAGATCCAGAGTTTATGGAACAGATAAAGGAAAAATTCATTATTACCCTCAAATTGGATGAAGATAATTATTATTACCTGATAGCATTAATCATGGCATATATGTATCACCATAATGGATATAATGAAGGATATTCCGCATTAGATGTTAGACAAACCGGTAAAGACTTGGATCTTAAGAAAATCGCGAAACTGGATGAAGACAAGCTGTCCGCGTTTATGGAAGAATTGAAAGAATTGAATGTTCTTAGAAAAACGGATGATAAGCATTATCTCTTTACAAGATTTTCTTTCTATCAGATGATGGGTACAAGTTCCGAAGTTGACGACAAGATTGTGGAATATATGGAGGAATAGCTAATGAAGTATGTATGGTGGAATCAGGTTACAAATGCAGTGCATTTTATTTCCGATATAAAAAACTGTTTACTTGAGGAGAAGAGCGTTCTCCTCAAGTACTCATATGCCATTCCTTGGCACGACCTGTTTGTAGATATTTTAAAAGAAAGTGTAGCGGAACAGAACGCAGAAAAAAAATTTGTAGATATTCCTAACGTGAAGGAGCCTGGAGAGTATCTTTTAAGTGAATTTTGTAAAAAAGAAAAACGCGCAGAATATAGACCGGCAAAGGGATATTCTAAATTTTTTGCCGAGGCTGAAGATATTGTTCTACACGACCGTTATTTATGGATACAGGTTGATACGAAAGAAGGTCTTGAAAAATGGCTTGATTTTATCTCTGAATACATAAAGGAACGTGGGAAAAATAAGAATAAGGCAGTTTTTTTATTGGAATGGTCTGAAAGTACTCCTGTTTCACAAAAAAAGGGAATACGAGTTCTTTCTTTTGATGACTACATTGGCGAATATGATCGGATTGTTTTTGCTGTCCTTGCATCTTCCGACATTAAGGAGAATGTCTTTATTAAAAACTATATAGCAGAACTCGTTTCTAATGTTTCCGGAAATGATATCGAACTATCTGCGGAATGTATCAGCGGGTATAAGGCTTTTTTAGATAATCCTGCCCATTTTATAGAAGAGGTTATACAGAATAAAACTCGCAGTGATGGATCAGCTTATTTTTATGAGGGTGATATCGATACTATCCAGCATCTTATTTGGCTTTCACAGATTAAGACTGTATATCCTCGATTAGAAGAATTCAGAGAAGCGTTCGTGGAAAAATATGCAAATGCTATTGCCAATAACCTTCCAATTCAAACGTCCTACGGAGAAACCTATGATGATCCCAAGGATGTGGAGCTCGGAACACTTATGTATATGGTGGGAAACCGTAATCTCTCTTTAAATAGTAGCGAATATGAAAATCTAAAAAATCATAAAGAAGCAAGAAACAAACTGTCTCACCTGACGTCATTAAGTATAAACGAGATTAGGAAACTACTATAAATAATTCCGGATTAAAAAGTATAAAAACCAGAAAAAACAATCTGTAAACACTCAATACAAAAGAACATAATCTATTATATTCACAAATAATTATTTTTGTTAAGTCTATCGCATCCTCATAAAGCGGTAGACTTTTTCAATTATTATAAATAGTTCGCAATTATTAAATATTGAAATATTATCTTCTTCTGTACTGCGCAATAGTTAGGAATATGGCAAAGTATATGGAAATATTGCAATATTTATTACCAAGAGACTCTTAATTGTTCATAACATTAATATTAAAATATTAAAATTATTATAATAATTCACAAATATTATAATTTTGTATTGACATGAAAAGGGTATGATGATATACTTGGATTGAATCAAGAGAAGGAGGGTGACCTAAATGAATGAGGAAGTAAAAGATGAATTATTGGAAAGCAATCCTGGTAATGACAAGGAAAGCAAACGTGAAAAATTCATTCGCCTGGCAGAAGCCAGAACGCAGAAATCAATCGATATGATTCGGAAAATCGGAAACCTTTCGAATACGAACTTTTATGAATATTCAAGAGAAGACATTGAGGTAATCTTCGGAACCCTTGAAAAGGAATTACGGTCCGCTAAAAGCAAGTTCGCATTCGAGGACGATGAAGAAATTGTATTTAAGTTAAAGCACTAAAGAAGAACGGAGCCAAATCAGGTAAGGAGGAAAAATCCATGAAGGTAAGAGATAACTTTTATTTATTATCCGTCGAAGTCGTAGATAAATCCGGAGAATTGCGGAAGCGCCTTGAGTTTTGCGACTCCATAGAGACCGCAGCTAATGCCGCCATGAAATACGAGCATAAACTTAAGAAGGACGAGGAAATCTGGTTTGTTCCGTATTCTGTTGGGCAGACCAAAACGGATCCACCGGAGCTCGGCGGAACGTACTACGAGTATTTTGAAACCCCGAAAAACGGTCGTTATACAAAGACCTATTTTAATGATATCAAAAGAAGTTTAAGAGAGGATGCACCTCCCACATCCTATTCCAAATACTGGCCGATGCAACCCAAACCTGTAGAATCTCAGGAACATAAGACGCGAAACCTTTCTGACTACATCTTTATCCGGCGTGGATATGATGTAACCAGGCATTCCAGGAAGATATATAAGCCAACCCCGGATGAAAAAATCGTATCTTATAAAAGAGCCGCATGCCCGAATTGTTACAATAATGCAAAACATTGCATTTGCTCTACATTTCCAAAAGTATTCCTGGATATTGACGAAAACATCCAGCCGGCGATACTGATTCTGAATCGGAAAGGATATTTTACGGATGCCTGTTGTGAAGGGCACAGTTGGAGACAGGATGAGGCCAGCATTTGTTTTTCGGCATTCTATAAATTTCCGAAAGAATTACCACCATTTTGGCGTCAGGAAGGGCGGGTTTTTCGCTTAAATTATAAATCTGTTGCGGAAGGAAATGAATCCTTTGAGGAAGTAAAGATTCGTAAAATGAAGGAGTTTGCCGATTGGGCGGATTCTCTCCCGGTAAGAGAAGAGTCTTTTATGAAAAGCGAAGAAAGAAAGTAAACGCCCGTGTAAAATAACAGATTTACTATGGTAAATTGTAGTATTGATTAGTCGTATAAACAAAGGAGACCGTTGTTATGGAATACAGAATTACAAACGATACGCTTATCACTGACCTTTCTTTTTCTAATGCTGCCCGCAATAGGTTAGCAGACGCTCGGGTCAGGACGGTCGGAGACCTCTTGGCATTATCTGACGAAGATATCAGAATTCTTCCGCGTGTTGGGGTAAAAATTGCGGATGAAATCATTGCGAAAAAGGAAAGCATTCGCTCCGGGGAACTTGCAGTAATAGAAGCAGACCATCATACGATGTTAAACATGGTTCAGGAAAGAACCATCATGGAAGAATATGCGGAAATCATGTTTTTAGGTAACGATAACTATCTTTTTACTGACCTGCCCGTTACCGTTATGGATATCACCCATTCAAAAATGGGGGCTTTAATGAAAAACGGCATCAAAACACTGAAAGCACTTGCATTAACTGAAAAAGAAACAGTAAAGAACATAAAAAGCGTTGGTAAAGCGTTTGATAATATCGCAGAAGAGTTAAGGAAGCGTCTCGTGGTTTGTTTTCCCATCAATCAGTCCTTTGAGACCGCAAGTATGGTTGCAGAATGGATTGGAGACGAATTTTCTCACGATGAGAAACTTAAAGAGTTATTGGAAAATGCGGTTCGTATGCAGGTATATGAATATGAGGACCCTATTCTCTGTGAGACATTTGAAGAATTTTTGGAAGAACAGAACCTTCTTATCCATATTTACCGCGATGAAGGCGTTCGTTCCATCATAGAAGAATATATTGTACAAATGGTAGGGGATACGCCGTATTCATACTTTGAATTGCGCAAAATGACGGCAAGTTCCCTCCTTGCAAGCTGTCGTTTTGACGATATTCTTTTCGAAATGAAGCGTAAGCAGCTTTTAGAGGAAACGGAAACCGGATATCAGAAATACTATCCATATATGGTCGATTGGATTAATACAGGCCTTACGTCTGAGAAAGAAAAAGACGTTATTCGTAAGCGTATCAGTGGAAGGAAGTTAGATGAAATCGGCGCTGATTACAATGTGAGCCGACAAAGAATTGAACAAATCGAAAAGAAAGCCAAGAAAAGATTTGTAAGATTTAAAGAAGAAGAATACCTCGATTGGTATAAAAATTACAATTTCACCAAAGAACAGTTTTGTACGGTGTTCGGAATCCTCCCTACATCCTATGATGCAGTAGCATACCTGTACGGAACCGATAAACTTCCCAGGAGAAAGCCTGTTGTAGAGGTTTTGGATGACCCGATGCTTACGCCATCCATGGCCAGAAGGCTTCGAAATATCCTTACAGACCAGTATGTATTCTTAAAAGATGAATATGTTCCGATAAAAAAATATAAAATTATCGATAAAATTCTGGAATGGAAGCATTCAGAGAGTGCCATTCGTGTGGAAGACTTATTGAACGAATATAATAACCTGCTTAAGGAATACAATATTCCCTTAACGCCATTTGGGGAAGATGATGACAGAAGTGTTGAGGGTTATCTGGCGCGGGCTCCCCATGCCATCAAGCGCAACAATAGAGCATACCGTTACTATGAATATGAAAATTATGACTTTGAGGCGTTCTTTGAAAAGATTAATTTTTCTGTTTTTATGAACAAAGAAATCTCTGTTCGGAAAATCATGGTAATGTATCCGGAATTGATGGAAGAGTACAATATTCAGGTTCCGTATGAACTTCATTGTATCTTCCAGCGATATGCTCAAATTACCGAGCGGTACGGGATTACAAAAGGAACTGCCCCGAATATCACGGTAGGAACAGCAGTAAGAGAAAATCAGATTACTTCGTTTATCTTTAAAGTTGCTCCGGTTTCCCTTGACGATTTCGGCAAGGCATATGAAGAAGAGTACGGAGTGGATGCAGCCACTGTATTGGGTGATTATGGGGATGTCTACAGAAAATATCTTGATAAAAACCGCATCATCGATGTCACCCAGGAACCCATGCGCGATGACGAGTTGTTTGCCATGGGCAACGCTTTGTCCGCGGATTTATATTTTTTAGAGGATGTTGAAGAAATATATCAAAAAGCATTCCCTGATGGCAACATGGAGAAAATAAATAATTACAATCTCCAGAAATTGGGATTTAATGTTTTATCTACTTATATGGTTCGCAATACATACAGTTCAGTCGAGGAATGCATTACCAAGATGATTCTTCAAGCGGGAGAAATTAATCCGGATACTTTCGATCGCAGACTAAATACGATTCAGTTTTACTATATTGCGCTTGATAAACTGCGTAGCTCTTTTGATGTTTTGGAGGTAGTCCGCGGAAAATATATCACATTTGAGCGTTTTTGCGAGAAATATCCTGAAATCACGAAAGATGACTTAAGAGATTATGCCCGTAAAGCGGCGGTCTACTCAGAAAAGGATATTTATACCATTCACAGCCTTAAAGCAGCCGGTTTTACCCATAAAATCGATTCAATAAAGGAACCTGAATACTTTTTTGCTGGTTTAATAAGGTCATTTTTAAACGGATATTTCTCTTGGACAGACGGAAAACTGTTTTTCTCCAAATGCGACCTGAATATTAGCAAATGCAGCCTTCTTCAGTATATAATCAAAGAAATCGGACATGATATTATTCCGATTACGGAGCTGACTGACTACTTGCTTGATGAATACGGCCTTAGTTATGACCGGTATGCAATCCCTAGGTTTATTCACGAACTTGGATATTATTATTCAGCAGATTCAGAGACAATATATATTTCCGAAGAAGAATATTTAAAAGAATTTAACTAATCGGGAGCTATATATGTATAAATCCGTATTATTTACAATTGTAAAAAAGCGAATCGATGAATTTGACCCAAAAAATTTCCTAGGATCAGGTGCGCCTGAAAATGAATATGATTTTGATGATGATGCGCGAGCAGGAAGGGCTTGTAATTGAAGGCGTTACTGACCGAAAAGAAGATACCATTTGTCCTAAATGTGGCAAATGGCTTACCGTTAAGGAACAGGTACTTATGGGGATAAAGAGTAGGTTAAACGATTAATCGAATTTATCCGAATACATATGATTTTTTTCAGAAAGAAGATATTCAAAATGAGAACAACGGAACAACGTATTTTTGAAAGAATTAGCCGGTGGCTTGGCGAAGACGGGGGCGATGTAATCTTCCACATCCAAAATGCGGTACGAGCTGTTCCTTTTACCGGTGATGTAAATGACAGGAATGCCTTGGACAGGTACTGCTTAATGCGTATTGCCGAGGGAGTAAATGAATACCTACTCTCGTTTAATTACGGCGTTCTTACCAGACAAAGAGAGTACGAAAAATATATTTCGATTCTGAAAAATATCTGTGAAACACATCATTGCGGGGATTTTTCGCAATATGTTGACCTCATTGACGTTCCGATTATCGAAGACCCGGGAATCACATTCGTAAAAGCCCTCCATTCGCGTAAAGGCAAGACCAAGCAGGAATTGATGGAAGAACTTGGCGTAACGGAGCGGATGGTACGATTGAATATAAGAAAATTAGATCCGACAAAGGTTTCTGACGGTGGAACCGATCCCGGCGCATTCCGAATCGGTGGACAGATCATGCAGGTTCCGATTCATATCGACGAGGATGAGAGTGGAAGGAAACTTTATCAGACCGTCAATACCATGCAGCCGGTCATTATGCAGCTTAGCGTTTACCAAACCGCCGTCATGCTTGATTCCTTGCAGAAAGAATATGAGCAGGAGAGCGGCCTTGCCATCGGTCTTGCTGCCACGATATGGGGACAGCTCTCTGATTATACGAAAGACCGAATCCGTTTTGTCTGGGGTACCTATAAAGAAGGCTTTGAAGATTTCCTTGACGAAGTCGAAGAATTGCTCGAAAACGGCTTTATTAAAGGATTCCAGTCGGAAAAAGAGTTATTCTTATTCGATTATGCCTCCAATGAAGACAAGCTCATGATAGGGATAAAAACGAAAAAATACTTAAATATTTCTCTTGATAAGGATCCAAGATTCCTACGGCATGTTCTTGTAAACTTCACTAGGGAAAGAGGCGGGAAACTTCTATTTTATGCGCATCCTGGTAGTTCTGACGAAGGTGAAACCGTTTCATTTAGCATTGATGAAGTAATCGATATTACAGAGTACGAATAAAACGGGCGGAAACGTCGTTTCCATCCGTTTTCTTTCTTTCGTGGTTAAATAATCTCAACAAACAACAAATGCACCACGAAAGAGAGGAAAAAACCATGAAAACGATGCAGAACGAAACAAGACTTGAAAAAACAAGAGCTACTTTAAATGCGGACGAGGCTTTCGTATTTGTATACGGAACTTTATTAAAAGGACAAAGCAACTATAATCGCTTTCTTGCCCCGGCAAATCCCGTAATGAGGGGAGAAATTGACGGCTTTGAAATGTACGACTTGGGCGCCTTCCCCGGAATCGTCAGAGGTGACGGGAAAGTGAAAGGTGAAGTGTACCGCGTCACCAAGAAGCAGCTGGAAGAAATTGACCGTTTGGAAGGCGAAGGAATCCTTTACAAAAAGGAAAGTGTTAAAGTTGAAGGAAATTTCTTTGAAGACCGTACAGTAACCGCATATGTTTATATCTATAACCAGAGCGTGACAAATTGTCCGCAGATTCCTTATGATGCTCAACCCTATAATAATCAATATGTGTGGTATGTCGCTTACGGGTCAAACCTTCTGATGGAACGTTTAGCTTGTTATATTGAAGGTGGGTATTGCGAAAGAAACGGTCGGGATTACCCGCCCTGCGAAGATGATACTCTTCCGACAGAGTCGATTGCGATTCAGTTGTTCGGCAATATGTATTTTGCCAATTATAACCAGGGATCCTGGGAAAACTCCGCAGTATCGTTCTTTGACCCGGACGGAATCGGTATCGCCGAAGGACGTGCATATTTGATTAAGGAAAGTCAGCTTGAACACATCCATAGATTGGAAGGAAAGGGTTCAAACTGGTACCCGGATACCCTTGAACTTGGAGAATTGGATGGTATTCGTGCAGTCACTTTCACCAATAAGAATGTAAAGCCAAGTGCTCCGATGTGTGAACTTTCAGCGGCTTATATCTCTACTATTATGGATGGATTACAAGAGATGGGCAATGATGCAGAATTTGCCTTCTATTACATACGGGAATGTACTGCAAGAATTGCTTCCACTCGTTGGACAAGAGAGGATGCCGTTTACGAAGAGAAAGAACGGCTGGAATTTGGAAGAAATAAAAAGAAGTCATAAAAAGGCGTAGAACAGTGGCAATCACCGTAAATATAAGAAAATTCCGGAAAGGAGAACACGATGGAAGATTATATCAAAGCACACGAGTTTAGCAGCAATCATATGCCTGAACTCAAAAAAGATAAGAAATGCGGTTGTTTTTACTGCCTGAAGATTTTTTCTCCGGACGAAATCACGGATTGGATTACCGGTCCATCTGATATTGATAAAAACGGGACCGCAATCTGCCCTTACTGTGGCATCGATTCCGTTATCGGAGAAAGCAGCGGATACCCGATTACAAAAGAATTCCTGATAAGAATGCATAAGCAATGGTTTTAAAGTAGTGACGGCGGAACAGGCACAAGTCTGTTCTACCTTTTTGCTGAAAAGACAGAGATAGTTTTGTCTTAGTGAATATAAATGTTATTATGAATGTGAGCCACCTGAGAGGTTTATAGTTGAGGAATATACAGTGGTGGTTATCAGACAGATATATGTGATAAAATGATATCAGCGTTGAAAATAATTGTTCGTTTGAAGAGAGGAATTTTATTATGACTTTTTTATATATTTATCGGTTAGCAAGCGACACAGGACTTGCACCATGTATACAGGATGGACTTCTTTCACTTGCAGTATGCAAAGGTGGACAAATCCGTAACGGAATACCGGTTAATACCGGGATTCGTTTCTGGGTAGGAAACAAAACTGATGCTGATTGGGAAAAAGACGACGTGTATGTAATTGGCACATATAAAAACGATTTGTTGTACCTTGCAAGGATTACAGACGTTATTTCCATGACAGAATATTGCAGAGGCCAGAGCAAAGGGAGACTGGACGATATTTATAAATCGGATGGAGTAAAACTTGAACGGAACCGGAAGTTGCAAAAGGAAAACATCCATACTGAACCGGATCGAATTGCGAAAGACATTGCTGGTCAATACGTTCTTCTTTCTGATAAATACATCTATTTGGGGAAGGATGCTAAAAGAGTGGATATATTAGACGCTTACGGTCCAAAAGGGCAGGAGACCAAGAAATATTCCGGAGATCTGGCCAAAGAAATTATAAAAGAATGCAAAAAGTGCCGCGATAAGAAAGAGCATCTTCCGAACGATGATGCATTACAGAAAAAATGCGGGTGTAGTTAATGAAAATAATTCTCTCCAGAAAAGGGTTTGACTCCTCAAACGGTGGCTGTGCAAATCCTATCCTGCCGGATGGGACGCTTCTTTCCATGCCAATCCCTTCAGATGATAAAACCAAATACCGGGA
>Ga0310691_10001958_pt1 | contig 29386 bp, 27 predicted proteins | sample 176DNAGHGlowgp2_FD_203887 | JGI IMG/M metagenome (GOLD analysis project Ga0310691, IMG submission 203887) | Sheep rumen microbial communities from Palmerston North, Manawatu-Wanganui, New Zealand - 1766 DNA GHGlow gp2 (v2) (version 2) | ecosystem: Host-associated > Mammals > Digestive system >... | reverse complement strand
TATATTACTTTTACTGTTGGAAGATTATTCTTTGATTTCAAGCAACTTTCTGTTATTTTTCCGTGCTTTGCAACATACTCTTTTCCTGCTTGAATCGCACTTTCAATATCCCATGTTGTTCGAACAGATAAATGCAGCAAATCCTTTTTTATTTCTGTGAAACATGAATACTCTGGATAATAGCTTAATATGCATGGTAGTGAGGGAAGCTTTTTTTCCTTTTTCAAGTCTTTTTGGAAAATGTCTCCGTGTTGAGCAATATACTGTTCTAAAGCTGCTTTAATTGTCTCCCTATTCCAATTTGATGATAGATCTTCAATCCCAAATGATTTTTTCAAAGTATTCAGATCGCCATAGTATTTTTGTATGTAGTGAACCGAGGGCAAGTGATTATACTCCCGACTAAAATCAACTTTATGGATATCACCATGTTGATTGATAAATCTCAAAACAGCTTGATCAAATATCTCTTTTGTCATTTTTCCATGCGGAATATTTTTCTCTTCCGTTTGATAATTGACACTTGTTTCCTGAACTGGCATTATTTCTGTTTCACCCATAAGAAATTGCATGGCTTTCTCTTCTAACAAAAAATCATGTAATTCTTTATCTGTCTTTTTCAGATTGCAACTAGTACATAGAATTTGACAATTCTCTGCCGTAGATTTTCCACCTTTTGCAAAAGGGACAACGTGATCAAAATGACATTCTTGTATTGACAAAAGTTTTACCCCACAAACAGAACAACAAATCTCACCATTGTTATTTCTTAGATTGTCTTTTATTACACTAAGCTTAACAGAATCAGAAAAATCTCTTTTTGCCATTGTAATCCTCCACCTTTCATGTAATTCCATTATGCGATGTTTCGAAAGGCATTAGCAATTCCCATTATAATTAGTATAGCACATAGAAAAGAAAATGTCAATGAGAATAAGCGGGGTTGATAAAACGATTCATAATCGGCTCAGGATAACATCGTACTGAATCCTTCGACTTGTTGTTTATTGGAAGATCACACCATTATACATATACCATATTAGCCGTTCAATTTGGGACGAAGTGAGTCTCGAAATAAAAAAAGAATATACCACCGGTTTACTTGACATTTCCGTTCCGGTATGCTATAATGAGCACAACGCAGGGCAAACAGCCCGCGAAATTCTGACTACTGAAAGGGTGAAAACAATGAAAGCAATCATGAACAACGCAGTGTGCCTGTTTAGTTTTGAATACCAGCAGTTCTGCTATTTTCTCCAGCAAGAAAATGGTGCCTTTGTGCTGCATGCAAAACATACAGGTGTTTGTTCAGCCGCCCTGACAGGGTGAGCATAGATTGTGTTTCATTGTGAACCATCTTCTGATAGAACAAAGCCGTCTGTGTGCAGTATCGAAGGCATGCAGACGGTTTTTTGTATTCTGTCAGAAAGGTGGTATTTTTATGTCCTCCGATATGCCGACGATCAACATGGCGGCGACCGGCGCAAACATCAAGGCGCTGATCAAAAACAAAGGGCTCAAGGTTGCCGATGTGCAAATCAGATGCGGCTTCAACACGCCGCAGGCGATCTTCAAATGGATGCGCGGCGATGCAATGCCCACGATCGACAATATGGTGATTCTTGCGCATCTGCTCGATGTGGCCATTGACAAGATCATCATTCTCAATTAAAACGCTCCGCCCGATTTCGGGCGGTAGAATTCCGCTTCGTCTAACAGGCAGGACACCGGTCTCTGAAGCCGTGAATGGGAGTTCGAATCTCTCAGCGGAAACCAAATTATGGTCATGTAGCCAAGCGGCTGAAGGCGCCGGACTGCAACTCCGGAACCGCAGGTTCGATTCCTGTCATGACCTTCAACGCCTCTGTAGCTCAGTTGGTAGAGCGCTGGTTTGAAGCACCAGTTGTCGCAAGTTCGATTCTTGCCGGAGGCACCAAATAATTCCGTTTCGTCTAATGGCAGGACACCGGTCTTTGACTCCGGGAATGGAAGTTCGAGTCTTTCAGCGGAAACTCAATACGGGCAGGGAAGCATCCAAAGCATATACCACCGGTTTACTTGACTTATCCGCTCGTGTATGCTATAATGCAGACAACATCAGACAGGGAAAGCCGAAAGCCGGCTGCTGTGATGAGATCTTATTTGAAAGGAGTTGCCAGAAATGACACGTTTCGCTATGAACAATCTGTACAGCCTCAGTGAATATTACCTCTTGAGCCTCTATCTGGAAGAGACTCTGATTGTGCTGCATACAGATCGTAGTGAATGTGTCGGAACTGCCGGCATTGGCATTTCAGGATAGCCTTTTTGTATGATCCCTGAAACGAAACACCGTCTGTATGCAAATATACAGGCGGTGTTTTTATTATGTCCGTGTGATGGAATGGAATACATACTTGTCTCAGACACAAGGTTTTGGGAGTTCGAATCTCCCCGCGGACACTTTGCAGGATTGATGGAACGGAATACATGACAGCCTCAAAAGCTGTATTTTAAGGGTTCAAATCCCTTATCCTGCATACGCTCTTGTAGCCCAAATGGCAGAGGCAGCGGATTTAAACCCCGCGCAGTATGAGTTCGACTCTCATCAGGAGCATCAGGGATGTTACAGGAAAGGAGATGTTTTCAATGCCGATTATTGATGTTGCTGCGACCGGTGCGAATATCAAATCCATGATGCGCACGAAAGGCTTTAAGGTGTCTGATGTGCAGGCGCGCTGCGGATTCAATACCCCGCAGGCGATCTTCAAATGGATGCGCGGAGATTCTGTGCCGACCATCGACAACATGATCATCATTGCAGATATGTTCGGCGTAACGATTGATCAGATCGTTGTGATCAAAAGAATCTGACTGCCTGAAGCAGTCAAATGGCCGCATCGTCTAATGGTCAGGATGCCGGATTCTCATTCCGGCGATACGGGTTCAAGTCCCGTTGCGGGCGGGCAGTACCCGCAGCCGATTTTATTCTCCGGCAGCGATACTTGTTATTGTAATTGGTATCGCTCCTGAGAGATGATTCATTATCTTTTATAATATGTCCGTGTGATGGAATTTGGAATACATACTTGGCTAAGAACCAAGGTTTTGGGAGTTCGAGTCTCCCCACGGATACTCATGGCGGATTCGTCTAATCGGTCAGGACAAGAGGCTTTCAATCTCTAAATGTTGGGTTCGATCCCCACATCCGTCAGTCGGCAGTGCCGACCTCCAATTTTGTGTTCCGGCAGGTTTACCGGTATCATGGGGGCGGCCTGTTTCCTGTGAACGAATCTGAGTCACAGGAGAAATACGGGCAAGTAAGCATAGCGGCGATTGCAGCGGACTGTAAATCCGTGACGTTAGATACACCGTAGGTTCGAGTCCTGCCTTGCCCACCATTCGTTCGCGTAAGCCTAACCGGAAAGGCAGCTGTTTGCTAAACAGTCAGTAGCCGTGTGATCCGCGGTGTTCGGGTTCGACTCCCGGTGTGACCGTTATGAAAAGCTGAGTTGGTGATTCCCCGACTCAGCTTTTTTCGCCTGTAAACGAGCTATGAGCAACGGTGAACGCGGCGTTCACCGTCAATGCAATCATCCTGCTGCCAGTGTTTCGTGCATTGTCATTTCCTTGCCGTTTCCTTGAAAGCTGTGGTACTGAAATGGTACTCCGGCATAATGAATGAGAAACGGATACCCGTCTGATGAGAACGGTTATCCGTGTTTGGGTGTATTATTTAGCAGAATCATAAAAGAATAATCCGTTTGGTGTGTCTTGTATCATTGCAGTATTCGGAACATTTTTGATAACCGACAATATATCCATATAGTCCGGTGCCGGAGAGATCAGTCCCATAAATGCCGAAATAAAGCAGATCGTCAGAAGCGGCTTCATAGAAATAGGAAGAACAATAAATAGAACAAGCGGTATGATTCCAAGCACCGAAGGCGCTAATGACATTATTATAAACCTTGTTTTGGTGAGTGGGTGATAAGAAATCGCATAGGCAGCAAGTTTTCTCAGACAAAGCCCGATCCATACTTTTGCGCCTTTTGGATAACAAATTGCGTGCATAAACTCATGAAGTGGTAAAGCAATAATAAAACCAATTACGAAAGCCGGAAGCAGAAACAGCGGATCGATCGGTGATTGTTTGTTCGGAAAAGCCTTTATAGGCATCAACATCATACATATCATCATAGGAGCGATACCATATAGCATTGCTTTCCCGATAAAGCCCTCTGCGTCACGCAGTTTGACAGCGTTATCAGGAAGTTCAGAGCATTTGTGTGATGTTCCAAATTCCTTTTTGTTTCCTTCCCAAATAATAGTCGGCATAATATTACCTCATAATATGACTGATAAAGATTTCGATTCTTTGCTTGCTGATTACAATTATACCAAACCGCCCCGAAAAAGTCAATTTCTGCACACTTTTCTCGTCCTTTCCATACAAAATTGCCCCCCTGCGCGATTTCGTGATAATCCGCCATTAATAAAAATGCGATTTCGTGATAAACTGTCATTGACACGCGCGCGATTTCGTGATATAATGGAACCGGAAACATTGCAATTTCGTGAAAGGAGTGCTGTTCAATGAGCAAAATGGTTCTGAAGCGCAAGGTTTACGCGAAGATGCTGGAATGGAAAGAGAAATATGCGCCGGAATACGCGCTGTTTATCAAAGGCGCACGCCGTGTCGGCAAGACGACCATTGCAGAGGAATTCGGCAGGAACGAATATAAGTCCTGCATTACGATCAGCTTCCAGTCGGCGAACGATACGATCCGCGATCTGTTCGTCAACAGTCTGCTGGATCTTGATTACTTTTTCAATGTCATTCAGATGCAGTACCGCACAAAGCTCTATCCGCGGGAGTCGCTGATTATTCTCGATGAGATTCAGCTTTACCCGCTGGCACGGCAGGCACTCAAAACGCTGCTTGCCGACGGTCGCTATGACTATATTGAAACCGGTTCGCTTGCCGGCATTACCAAGAAAACGAAAAAAGCGGAGATCCTGATTCCGTCTGAGGAGTACAGCATCGAGATGTTCCCGCTGGATTTTGAGGAATTTCTCTGGGCAATGGGCGATGAAGTGACCTTTGACATCATGCGCGAGCACTATCAAAAATGCAAGCCTCTGAATCAGCTGCACCGTGATATTCTGCGCAAGTTCCGCGAGTATATGTGTGTCGGCGGAATGCCGCAGGCGGTTGTTGCATACGCAGAAGATAAGGATTTCGAGAAGGTCGATTTTGCAAAAAAAGAGATCCTCGCGCTCTATCAGAACGATATCAAAGAGCAGGAGGAAGAAAACAGTCAGTATGTCGGCAGCATTCTGGAGAATATTCCTTCCGAGCTGTCAAGGCATGACTCTCCGAATGCGATCAATACCTTTACGTTGACGCATATCGACAAAAATGCCCGGTACCGGGAATACAGCGGTGCGCTGCATTGGCTGACTGAGGCAATGATCGTTAATGTTGCACGCAATATCACCGATCCGTCGCCGGCGCTGACACTGAGCATGGACGATGATCGGTTCAAATGTTATCTTATGGATACCGGCTTGCTCATCAACCTGAGCTTTGGCGACGGCAGTTATATGGACAACGATTTTTACAGGGCGATTTTGACCGACCGCCTGCATATCAATGAGGGAATGTTCGTAGAAAATGTTATCGCGCAATGCCTCCGTACAAACGGTCACAAGGTCATTTTCTATGTGGAGTATGACAAGCAGGGGAAAATGGCAATGGAGATTGATTTTCTGATTCGGATTGACCGAAAGATCGTTCCGATCGAAGCGAAATCCGGCAAACAGTATACAACCAAATCGCTGCTCAAGTTCAAGGAGAAGTTCACCAATAAAGTCGGCCGACAGTATGTGCTGCATGAGGGTGATCTGCGCGTCGAAGGCGAGGTTGTGTATCTGCCATATTATATGGCTGCGATCCTGTGATGCGGACCTCATTTTCGCACAGGCAATATTATCACATTTGCCATTCGCAATATAATCCCTGCAATATTCTTTCATCGAAATAAGCGGAACAAATTTCAGAAATCTTGGACACTATTTGGACACTACTTGGACACTAATCAGGTGAAATCAGGCGGAATTGAAAAGAATGATAAAGTGCGAAAAGCGCGTAAAAACGAATGAAATCGAACGATATGAAAAGCCGTAAAACCGCCAAATAGGCTCTTTTAAGGAGAGGGTCGAGGGTTCGAACCCCTCATTTCTCACTTTTGTGAAATGTCCTAGATGCGTGAAAATCAAGCATCTAGGACATTTTCATTATATATGCCTCTGTTTCTGATGTACGCAAATTTTTTTGATACACAGCAGTTGGGGAAGCAGCGTATCAGAGAAAAAAGATGTTCCCCTTCATTTCCGTCCCTGCACGGGAAAGCACGCGAGAACATCTGACAGGACAGAAGATGAAACTGAAAAATTGAAACCCTGGATGAACCCGCCTGAGCAATCAAGGCGGATTTCTCTTGCACAGTCGGCTCTGTGCGGTGCTGCCTTTACAATTCTACACATCGTAGATTGACAAAACCGGAAATCCCGTGTATCATAAAAGCATCGGCAAAGCGGAGGTGCAGTCATGAATCAAATCAAAACCGGAAACACAATCAGACACTTCAGAACTGCCTGCGGAATGACGCAGAAGCAGCTTGCGGAATGTCTTCATGTGAGCGATAAAACCGTTTCAAAATGGGAATGCGGAAAAGGCTGCCCGGATATTTCTCTGCTGGCGGCGCTTGCAGAGGTATTCGGCACGGATATTCGCGTTTTGCTGACGGGCGAGCTGCGAAAAAATGAAAAGGAGAAGGGCAATATGAAAAAACTGAAATTTTATGTTTGCAGGTCATGCGGCAATATCGTCACGGCAGCGGATGAAGCGGCGGTGACATGCTGCGGCAGCCGGCTTTCGGCAGAAGAGCCGCGCCGGGCGGCAGAATCGGAAATGCTCCGGCTTGAAGATCTCGGCGGCGAATGGTATGTGACCGCCTGCCATCCGATGACAAAAGCGCATTATATCTCGTTTGCGGCATATGTCACCGACAGCAGCGTGATGCTGTTCCGGCAGTATCCGGAATGGAATTTCGAGGTCACGCTGCCGATGTACCGCCGCGGCAGATTGCTGTGGTATTGCAGCAAATGCGGGCTTTTGTATCAGGATATTTCGCCGAAATAAAAAGAGCGGATCAGGCAATCGCCTGACCCGCTCTCTGTATTATTCAGCAATCAATGTTTTACCGGTCATTTCCTTCGGCTGCGGCAGCTCCATCATTTGAAGCATGGTCGGTGCAAGATCGGCAAGCACGCCGCCCTCACGCAGCTTTTTGTACTGCGTTCCGATCACAATAGCCGGAACCGGATTGGTCGTATGCGCGGTGAACGGCGAGCCGTCATCCTCCATCATCTTGTCGGCATTGCCGTGGTCTGCGGTGATGATGACCTTGCCGCCCTTCGCGAGAATTGCCTCGGTGACCTGTCCGATGCAGTCATCAACTGCCTCAACAGCCTTGACCGCGGCATCGAAAATGCCGGTGTGTCCGACCATATCGCAGTTCGCATAATTGAGGATAATCGCATCAAACTTATCGTCTGCGATCTCCTTCAGCACCGCCTCGGTGACCTCATAGGCGCTCATCTCCGGCTTCAGATCGAACGTTGCAACATCCGGAGACTGAATCAGGATCCGCTCCTCGCCTGCAAACTGCTTTTCCTCGCCGCCGTTGAAGAAGAAGGTAACGTGTGCATATTTCTGCGTCTCAGCAATACGGAGCTGCGTTTTGCCGCATTTTGAGAGATATTCGCCGAGGGTCATGGTCAGCTCCTCAGGCGGGAATGCAACCGAAACATTCGGCATTGCAGCATCATACTGCGCCATGCAGACGAAATGCACGGGGAAATACCCGTTTCTGCGTTCAAATCCCTTGAACTCCGGATCGACGAACGCACGGGTGAGCTGACGCGCACGGTCGGGGCGGAAGTTAAAGAAGATCACGCTGTCATTCTCGGCGATTTTCGCATCCTTTGCGACAACTGCCGGCAGCATAAACTCATCGGTGACGCCGTTTGCATAGGAATTGCGGATTGCCTGCACCGGGTCATCCTCCTGCACACCCTCGCCGTAAACAAGCGCGGCATATGCCTTCTCGACGCGGTCCCATGCGTTGTCTCTGTCCATTGCGTAGTATCTGCCGGAGATCACACCGATCTTGCCGATGCCGATTTCCGCGAGCTTTGCGGTTGCTTCCTCCATATACTCCGCAGCGGAGGAAGGCGGCACATCTCTGCCGTCAAGAAACGCATGAATATAGACCTTCTCCAGTCCGAAGCGCTTTGCCATTTCGACCAGCCCGTACATATGGGTCATATGCGAATGGACGCCGCCCGGAGAGAGCAGACCCATCAGGTGCAGCGCGGTGCCTTTCTCTTTTGCATTCTGCATTGCGGCAGTCAGCGCGGGATTCTCAAAGAAATCGCCGTCCTGAATGGATTTTGTAATTTTCACGAGCTGCTGGTAGACGATTCTGCCCGCGCCCATGTTGGTGTGACCGACCTCAGAGTTGCCCATCTGCCCGTCCGGCAGACCGACGTCGAGCCCGGAGGCGCCGATGATCGTATTGGGATACTCTGCGAAATACCGGTCAAGATTCGGCGTCTTGGCGGCTTTGATTGCATTGCCGTAGTCGCTCGGATTGATGCCGAAGCCGTCCATAATCAGCAGTGCAACTGGTGCTTTGCTCATATTATCATTCTCCTTCTGATTGCCGTCCGCAGCACGGCCGGCAGCATACGGCGGGGAGGCTGTATGCCTTCCCCGCCCACAGTTTTTACAGTACAAATTCAGAGATCATTTTGCCGATGCCGGCAATGTCTGCATTCCCCCTGAATTCAAATGTTGCGGTAAATCGGCTGGCACGGAGGAAAAAGAGATCCGCCTCCCTTTCCTTTTGTGCCGTATTGCCGGCTGCCGTTTGGTATCAGCCCTCGACCGCAGCCTGCACGATGACATTGAAATCAGCAGCCTTCAGGGATGCGCCGCCGATCAGACCGCCGTCAATATTCGGCTTTGCGAGCAGCTCAGCAGCATTCTTTGCGTTCATGGAGCCGCCGTACTGAATGGTCAGTGCGTCGGCAGCAGCCTGGTTGTAGAGCTTTGCGACGGTTGCGCGGATGAATGCGCAGACCTCCTCAGCCTGATCCGGTGTTGCGGTCAGACCGGTACCGATTGCCCAGACCGGCTCATATGCGATAACGACATTCTTGAGCTCCTCCTCGGTAACATCCCACAGGTCGAGCTTGATCTGTCTGCCGACAACTTCCTCGGTAATATTGCACTGACGCTCCCACTTAAGCTCACCGACACAGACAATCGGCTTCAGGCCGGCGGCAAGTGCTGCCTTCGTGCGCTTGTTGACGGTCTCGTCGGTTTCGCCGAAGTACTGGCGGCGCTCAGAGTGACCGATGACGACATACTCGACGCCCAGCTCGGTCAGCATATCCGCAGAGATTTCGCCGGTGAATGCGCCGGACTTCTCAAAATGGACATTCTCCGCACCGATCTTGACATTCGAGCCTGCGGTGGTGTTGACGGCAGTTTCCAGATTGGTGAACGGAACGCAGGCAATGACCTCAATCTTGCCCTCTGCATTTGCGACCAGCGGCTTGATCTCCTCAAGCAGAGCCTTTGCCTCCGGGCGGGTTTTGTTCATTTTCCAGTTTCCGGCGATAATCGCCTTTCTCAGATTCTTGTTCATGGTGAAAAACTCCTTTTTCAAAATCAATATTCATTCCGGACTGTGTCCGGATGATTTCCGTGTTTCACTGCCCGGCGCCGCTTCTCCGGGGAGCCTGCGCGCGCCGAACATATACTGCTTCACATTCAGGCGGGAAGGTGCATACAATTTTGCGTGCAGAACCGCACGTTTCCGGTTGATCGCATCACCGGCTGACGCTGCCTTTTCTTCGGCGCTTTGCAGCAGTTCGGCTTCGAGCGCCTGTGCCGCTTCGGATTCGCCGGCAGCATACCGCTTTTGCAGCCCGGTCAGTGCGCGGCAGAACGCCGCTGCCTCAGCGGACTGATACTCCGCCCGCGTAATTGCCTGCTGCCGGTAAGCCTCCGCTTTCTCCGGCTCATGCATCAGCTCGCAGAATACCGCGGATACCCGCAGATACTCCGAACAGTCATCTGCACAGGCGAGATATTCCGTGCCGAAATACTCCGGCTCATTCCGGTAAATCTCATTCAGCATAGTCTGATGCTGCTCTGTCAGCTTGCAGGCTTTCGGCAGCTCTCCCACAGACAGCGCAAGCAGCAGCCTTGCAGTAAGCAGCATTGCCTTTTGCCGCTGCGTCAGCGCATCCGCTGCGATTTCGCCTAGCTGCTCCGCCGCCTGCGGATACAGCTCTGCCATGACCAGATGAAACGCACGCAGCACCTTGTCCTGCTCAGTCGGCTGCGGGAGCCTGCTGTTCAGAATCTCTGCGGTCTCCGTGCCGAAGCCGTGTTCCGCAAATGCCTGCACAAGTCTGCCCTCCGCTGCTGCGCCGGAGCCCTTTGAGATGAGATTGTCGATGCTCATGATGACAATACAGATTGTCGCCGCCGCACCGAGATGAAGGGGCAGATCGCAGAAAAGCAGCTCCGGCAGTGAGCTGCCGGGGCAAGCCAGCATACACCATAGAAACGCCGCAATCATGATGCCTGCCATGACATACTGCGTTTTCGGGGGATGTCTGCGCGGGTCGTAATCAGAGAGCTTCATTATACGGATTCGTGCCGTCAGAAGAGCTCCGGAAGATCGGGAATCCCCGTTGACGGTGCGGCTGCGGGAGCCGGTGCCGTCACGCCCTGCGGCGGGAGATTCCGCACTGCAAGCACCTCGCTCTTATCCGCCGGCAGGCTGCTGTAAATACGCGCTTTATCAATCAGCTGCATCAAAGAGCGCTGAATGCCCGCCGGCATAATGCTGTTCATCAGCGCACCCTTTAAGCGGGTTTCTTCGTCATGTGCCCCGACCATTTCGCCGGTTGCATACAGACGGTTCAGCTTCAGAATAAACGGATAAAACTGAATTTCCGGCTCGCTGCGCTTCGAGATCTGGAAGCCGGCGAGCTTCTCGTACTGCTCTGCGAGATCGGTTCTGCCGCGGTGCGCTGTCAGAACCGCCGCGAGCATATAATATGCCAGCGCGTCATCGCCGTAGCTGAGGTATTTCTCCGTCAGATCGGGCATCAGCTCATAGGCACGGTCAAGTTTAAGCTGCTGCTCATTGAATATCTTTTGCAGTTTGTCAGGCTGCGAGGTCATCGCTGCAATATACATCCGGCAGGTGTAATAAACCGCGGATTCCCGCCCGCTCAATGCGGTGACATCCAGCCGCAGCAGCGAGGTCTCCGCGTCCTTATACCGCTCGCTCATCGTCAGGATAAACGTCTGCTGGAGCTGCTCCCGAACCGTAGGAAACGGATTTCCGCTCTTGGCTGTTTCAGAGAGTTCCGTGCTGAAGCCCTGCTGCTCAAAGAGCGATTCCAGCTTCACCGGCAGAGTCGCCTTTGTCCCCTTGACCAGCAGATGCCAGATTCCGGCAAGCGCCAGCACCGTCACAACGCCGAACATGCAGAACATGAAGATATAGCCGAACGCATTGATAAAGCCGATATTGAAGGAAACAGCGGCACGGAGCGTCAGCAGAACGCCTAAAAATGCAAACAGAATCATCATGACAAGGCAGATGATCCGCATGATCTTCGGCATATCGTCAAAAATCTTGTGGTAAAAGCGTGAGAGAATATTCATAGCGGTATTACTCCTGTGTCATCCGAATGAATCCGGAAAAGAAAAAACGGATGAATACAGTTTCAGGCGGATCATTGCAATCCGCCTAAAACCGATTCGTTCTGATTATTTTTCAGCAATTGCCGCAACGCCCGGCAGAATCTTGCCCTCGAGATACTCAAGGGAAGCGCCGCCGCCGGTGGAGATGTGGCTCATCTTATCGGCAAAGCCGAGCTGGATTGCCGCAGTTGCGGAATCGCCGCCGCCGATGATTGTGGTCGCATCCGCCTCAGCCAGTGCCTCGCAGACAGCAACGGTACCCTTCTTCAGAATCGGGTTCTCAAAGACGCCCATCGGGCCGTTCCAGACAACAGTCTTTGCGGTCTTAGCAGCCTCAGCGAAGAGTGCAGCGGTCTTCGGGCCGATATCCAGACCCATTTTGTCAGCCGGGATAGCAGTTGCATCGACAACCTCGACTGCGATTTCTGCGTCAATCGGATCCGGGAAGGAAGCAGCGATGACGGTATCGACCGGCAGCAGAATCTTCTTGCCGAGCTGCTCCGCCTTTGCGAGCATTTCCTTGCAGTAGTCGATCTTCTCATCATCGACCAGAGACTTGCCGATCTCGCCGCCCTGTGCCTTGATGAAGGTATAAGCCATACCGCCGCCGATAATCAGCGTATCGCACTTTTCGAGCAGGTTGGAGATAACATTGAGCTTATCGGCAACCTTTGCGCCGCCGAGGATTGCCACGAACGGGCGCTCCGGATCCTCAACTGCATTGCCGAGGTACTGAATCTCCTTCTGCATCAGATAGCCGACTGCGGTCTCCTTGACGAAGCGGGCAACACCGACTGTCGAAGCGTGTGCGCGGTGAGAGGAGCCGAAGGCATCCATGACGAACACTTCACCGTCAACGAGGTCTGCGAGCTCCTTCGAGAAGCCGTCATACTGTGCCTCTTTGGTCTCCTCGGCGCCGCGGAAGCGGGTATTCTCAAGCAGAACGATCTCGCCCTCGTTCATCGCAGCAACAGCAGCCTTTGCGTTCTCGCCGACAACAGTGTCATCCGCAGCAAAGGTGACCTTGGTCTCCGGCAGGAGCTCTGCGAGGCGCTTTGCGACCGGCGCGAGGGAGAACTTTGCCTCCGGGCCGTTCTTCGGCTTGCCCAGGTGCGAGCAGAGCACCAGCTTGCCGCCGTCTGCAAGCAGCTTCTTGATAGTCGGCAGTGCCGCAGTGATGCGGTTGTCGTTGGTGATCTCGCCGTCTTTGAGCGGAACATTGAAGTCGCAGCGGACAAGAATCTTCTTGCCCTTTGCCTGAATGTCGTCAACTGTAACCTTATTCAGTCCAGCCATGTGAAAAACATCCTTTCCATATACAGTTTCGTTTCGGAGTATGCGCCTGTCCGTTTCCGGGCATTCGCATCCTATTCTATTTTACACTATTTTCCCGATTTTTTCAAGTACCCCGCAAAAAATAATTGCGGATGCCCTCCGCAGCGCAAAAAATCCCCGCCGGAGGGTGTCCGGCGGGGGATACGTCAGAATCCACAAAAGACAAATTGTCCTATTCTCCCTTTATCGGGGTATACTCCTATTATAATAGATTCAAAGCGAAGATTATAAAAATGGATTCCACCCCCGAAAGGACGATGACATATGCTCTATTTCCCGCGCATTCGCGATCTGCGCGAAGACAATGACAAAACCCAGAAGGAGATCTGCGAATACCTTTACTGCGACCAGTCGCTCTATTCCAAATACGAGCGCGGGCAGCGGAATGTACCCGTTGAAATCATCATCAAGCTCGCGCAGTATTACAGCACCAGCGCCGACTATATCCTGGGGCTGACCGATGAAAAAGCCCCGCAGCGCTGACGCTTTCGCACTGCAAGGCTTTAACGCGATAAAATGTTTGTGCATTTTGCCTATTGCAATTCTCCCCGCTTTGTGCTATAATGATACCATTCCAGAACGAGAAAGGATGCTGAACCATGAATCATCTGTGCAGTGCAGCAGGTGCATACCGATTTTACGGCTTTATCTATTTTCCGGATAAGGTCTGATTCGGCATGGCTGATAACACTTGTGCATTGTGCAGCGGCGCGCATCCCGCGTTTTTCTGATAGACATGCAAAAGCGCTTACAGTCATCCGGCTGTAAGCGCTTTTTTCAGATATCGGTCACGAACGGCGTCACCAGAATGATAATCATGCAGACCGGGCATACATACCGGATCATGACATAAAGCAGCCGTCTTCCGCTGAATTTCTTTTCGCTGACCAGAACCTCCTCCTCAATATACTTCGGCTTTACGACCCAGCCGATCAGGATGCAGGTCAGCAGCGAGACAATCGGCATCATGATATTATTGCTGAGGAAATCGAACAGATCGAGGAACTGCTTGCCGAGGATTTCGACGCCGCTCCATGCGCTGTAACCGAGCACGGAAAGCATACCGAGCGCAATGCAGAACCCGACGGTAATCAGGCAGGCGGGGATCCGCTTCAGATGGAATTTCTCCATGATGATCGAAACGACGGTCTCCATAAGTGAAATTGAGGAGGTCATTGCGGCGAGCGCAACCAGCACGAAGAACACGATGCCGACGATCCGCCCGCCCGCCATAGAGTCAAACACCTTCGGCAGCGTGACGAACATCAGGCTCGGACCCGTTTGCAGCGCATCGGCATTGCCCCCGGAGAACACAAAGACCGCCGGCACGATAATCAGACCCGCCAGAATCGCGATGCCGGTATCAAAAATCTCAATCTGCCGCACCGAGGCTTCCAGCGAATCCTGCTTGCGCATGTAGGAACCGTAAGTCACCATAATGCCCATTGCAATCGACATCGAATAAAAGAGCTGTCCCATTGCCGCCGCAATGGTCTTGAGCAGCATTTTGAAGGTAAAGCCGTCGAAATTCGGCAGCAGATAATACCGCAGACCCTTTGCGGCGCCGTCGAGCGTCAGCGTATAGACCGCGATGCCGACCGTCAGCAGCACGAGCACCGGCATCATGAATTTGCTGATGCGCTCGATACCCTTTTCGACGCCGAGCATCACGACGACGGCAGTCGCAAGCAGAAAGATCAGGAAAAACACGGTCGGCTGTGCGGAGTGCCCGATGAATTGCCCGAAGAAGGTATCTCCCGCAGCTTCACTGTTCTGATTTGCGCAGAATGCAAACAGATATTTCAGTACCCAGCCGCCGATGACACAGTAATACGGCGTGATGATAAACGGCACCAGCGAGGCGAGCCAGCCGAGCGGCGAAAATCGCTTGTCAATCGCGGTGTATGCGCCGATAACGCTTTTGCCGGTGCGCCTGCCGATTGCAATTTCGGTCAGCATCAGCGCAAAGCCGAATGTGACCGCTAAAATAATGTAGATCAATAAAAACAAGCCGCCGCCGTACTTCGCGGCGAGATACGGAAATCGCCAGATGTTGCCGAGCCCGACAGCGGAGCCAGCCGCAGCAAGCACGAATCCGAGCTTTGAGCCAAAGCCGGTTTTCTCTGTTTGGGATGAAGCCATGTCAGTTTTCCTACCTTGTTTGTAATATATGTTGATACCGGTTTGCATAAAACCGCAGTCTTTAGGCAACACCGCACAAAGCCCGCCTGACGACCGGAGCCCGGCTGGCAGCTTGGCAACGCATCTACTTGCATCTTTTCCGTCATCTTGCACAGAAATTCCTTACTGGGCGCCAGCCCAGCGGCGTCATTTCTATACAATCTGACGAAAAATCTGACGGGTCAAACTTGTTTGACCGTAAGCATCCTGCACCACCAGCTCTGTGCGGTGTTGCCTTTATTATTGTACTGCATTTTCACGGTTTCGTCAAGGGAAACCGGAATAAAAGTTTTTTGTGATATAAAAACCTCAATCCCGCATACAGAAAGGAACCCGGAACTATGATTGTCGTACTCAAGGAAAATCCGAATCAGGCGCAGCTCGACAGCCTGATCGCATGGCTGAAGGAAAAACAGATCGACGTACACGAAAGCGTCGGTACCTCCCGCACGATTCTCGGTCTGGTCGGCGATACCGCCGCAATCGACGCGGATCTGATCTCCGCACTCGAAATCGTCGAGGATGTCAAGCGCGTGCAAGAGCCCTATAAGCACGCAAACAAAAAATTTCACCCCGAGCCGACGGTCATCCGTGTGGGTGATACGCAGATCGGCGGCGGTACGCTGACGCTGATGGCGGGTCCCTGCTCCGTCGAAAACGAGGCGCAGATCGTCGCGATTGCAAAGGCGGTCAAGGCAAGCGGCGCAACCGTGCTCCGCGGCGGCGCATTCAAGCCGCGCACTTCGCCCTATTCCTTTCAGGGCATGGGGCTGGAAGGTCTGGAGCTGCTGAAAATTGCGCGGGAGGAGACCGGTCTGCCGATTGTCACGGAGATCATGGATGCCGAGCACCTGCCCGCATTCAAGGATGTCGATATCATTCAGGTCGGAGCGCGGAATATGCAGAATTTCTCGCTGCTGAAGGAGCTCGGGCATCAGGAAAAGCCGGTTCTCTTAAAGCGCGGGCTCTCGGCGACCTACGAGGAATGGCTGATGAGCGCAGAATATATCATGGCGGGCGGCAATCACAATGTCATCCTGTGCGAGCGCGGTATCCGCACATTTGAAACGTATACGCGCAATATTCTTGACCTCAGCGCGGTGCCGGTGCTGCGGCATCTGACGCATCTGCCGATCATCGTCGATCCCTCGCACGCCTGCGGCAAGGCATGGCTCGTGCCGAAGATCGCACCGGCGGCAGTCGCGGCGGGCGCCGACGGTCTGATTATCGAGGTACACAATGACCCCGAGCACGCAGTCTGCGACGGCCCGCAGTCGATCAAACCGGAGGTCTTTGACACGCTTGCGAAGAAGCTGCACACACTGCACGGCTTCCTCAGCGAAGCATGACACAGCAGGAAATCTTCCGCACAGCAATGCGGCAGTCCGCAGTCGATCTCGGCTGCGAGCCGGCGGATTTTGAAAAAGCGCATCCGGTGGTTGTGCCGGCTGCCGCCTCTGCCGAGGCACGGAAGTATCTGAATCTGCCGTATCCTGCGTATTTCGTCAGCTACGGCAGCAATATCGTTGCATCAGTCAGTGAACCGCTCCGGGATATCGCCGCAGATTACCTGAACCGTTACCCCGCCGCGCACTGCTTCGAGCCGCCGCATCTGCACACGCTGCATGAAGCGCTTGCGCCGTTTGGCTGCGGCATCTGCTTCACTGCGGAATATTGGCTGCCCGATCTGAATGCAATGCACCCGCTCCCCTGCGATTATGAAATGCGCATTCTGACGCAGACGGATTTTGCACCGCTGTATCTGCCGGAATGGGAGAATGCACTCTGCAAAAAGCGCGCAGAACTGGATGTTCTGGGCGTCGGCGCATATGACGGCGGCAGACTCGTCGGGCTGGCGGGCTGCTCTGCCGACTGCGCGGATATGCTTCAGATCGGTGTTGATGTGCTGCCGGAATACCGGAAAAAGGGCATCGCCGCCGCCATTACAAGCCGTCTGGCAATTGAGATTCTGAACCGCGGCAAGGTTCCGTTTTATTGCTGCGCATGGTGCAATCTGCCCTCGGCGCGCAATGCAGTCCGCGCCGGATTCCGCCCTGCATGGACAGAAATGCAGGCGGATACTTTGGAAAAGATCGCGAAAATAAACAGGGAGGCTGAATGATACAGAATCTGTTTGGCGTGAATATCAAGGAGGATGCGGACAGCACCGGATTTGCCGGAGATGTCTTTGTGATCCGGCGGGCGGATACAGAACAGACTGCCGAAATAGAGACGTTCTGCGAACAGTTTGCACAGCAGGAAAAGAAAGCCGGTCTGCCGCTGCCTGCCGAAATCGTGAAAACAATTTGCTGGTTCGGTTGGGTGGTGATACTGCTCTGTGCAGTCACAGGCGGTGACCTTTCTGCGGGATACCGGAATGCGCCGTGGCTCTATTGGCTTTGCGTCATCTGCTTTGTACTGTGGCTGGGGCTGTTCATCTGGGGAAAACGGCGGCAGAAGCAGGCCGCCGAAGCTGCTGAGGCACAGGAATTGGACGATCGTGCAGAGGTGCTGCTCCGTCAGGCGCGCGAATCGCTCGGTGTGCCGGAATCTGCTCTGGATCTCGATGTGCTCGCGGAACGGTTCGTCATGAAGGACGGCAAGCCGAAGCACAAAAGTCTGGATGGCTTCAACGACTATCTCAATCTCGACCTCTATGCCTATGTGCAGGACGGTAGCCTCCTTCTTGCGAGTACAGAGGAGGTCTGGGAGATTCCATGCAGTTCGCTGCGCACGATGAAGCGCCTGAAAAAGCGGTGCAGCTTTGCAGACTGGCACAAATCCGAGCCGTATCACAGCGGCAGATACCGGCAGTTCAAAATCACAGTCAATCAGTTCGGAACATTGTTTGCACACTGCTTTCAAATCGGGATTACGGATGCCAAAGGCGATTTCTATCTGCTGATTCCGGAGTATGAAGCGGAAGCATTCACTGCACTGACAGGAATGCATCCGGAAACATAAGAATTGTAATTCGGTATAATCGAAAGGCTGCGCATCATGCGTGCTGTTGGGAGGATATCAAATGAATATTGCAATTATCGGGCTGGGACTGATCGGCGGTTCCTATGCCAAAGCGACAAAATCGCGGACGCTGCACACTGTCTACGGCTTCGACCTCGATCAAGAGGTCATGATGTTCGCACGCATGACCGGCGCAATTGACAAGGCGCTCACGGACGAGCTGCTCGAAACCTGCGATCTGGTCATCACGGCGCTGCGTCCGGGTGCGGCAATCCGCTGGACAGCCGAACACGCGCAGCAGCTCGGCAAGGCGCACTGCATTCTCGTCGATATCTGCGGCGTCAAGCGGGCGGTTGTCGGGAAAATGGCGGAAATTGCGCAAAAAAACGGCTTCCGCTACATCGGCGGACACCCGATGGCGGGCAAGGAGCAGGGCGGCTTTGTCAATGCATCGGAGGCGCTTTTTGACGGTGCGTCGATGATCCTGACGCCGGACGCGAACACCGATCTTCCGACGCTGGAAATGCTGAAAAACTACTTCACCGACATCGGATTTGCGCACCTGACCTTCTCGACGCCGGACGAGCACGACCGGATTATCGCATACACCTCGCAGCTCGCGCATATCGTCTCGGGCGCATATGTCAAGTCGCCGACGGCGCAGAAGCGGCGCGGATTCTCGGCGGGCAGCTTCCGCGATCTGACCCGTGTTGCCCGTCTGGATGAGGATATGTGGACGGAGCTGATGCTTGATAACCGCGATTATCTTGCGGACGAGCTGCGCGTGCTGATTGAAAACCTCAAGCCCTATCTCGAAGCGCTCGAAGCCAATGACGCGGAAAAGCTGCGCGATTGTCTGCGCGAGGGCAGAATCCTGAAAGCATCTGCCGGCGGAAATTAAAGAAGCAGCGTCATTTTAAGCGCTTTTGCCATGATAAAGAAAAGGCGGGGAACTATATGAACGTGCGCGAATATCTGAATATACTGCATACGGCAGAGCGGCTGAAGGATACGCCCCGGCACTGCACGACCTCGCAGGGAAGGACTGAGAGCGTCGCGGAGCATAGCTGGCGGGTCGCTCTGATGGCATTTTTGCTGAAAAATGAGTTCCCGGATGCGGATATGAACAAAGTCGTGAATATGTGTCTGATTCACGACCTCGGAGAATGTTTTACCGGGGATATCCCCGCCTTTCTCAAAACCGATGCCGACAGAGCAACAGAAGATGCGCTTTTTCAGCAATGGATTCACGCGATGCCGGCTGACATTTCCGGCGAAATCTCAGCCTTATATAGCGAAATGGAAGCGCAGAAAACGACAGAAGCCAGAATCTATAAAGCACTTGATAAGCTGGAAGCGCTGATCCAGCATAATGAATCGCCGCTTCATACATGGTCAGAAAACGAATTTGAGCTGAATCAGACTTATGCGTTTGATGCCGTTGCATTTTCAGAATGGCTCACAGAACTGCGAAATGCGATTCTTGCGGATACACTGGATAAAATTTCCGCAGAATAAGCAGTGCACCGCCGAATATTGCGTAAATACGCAGTTTCACTGTCATCCCACAAAGGAGAATCACCATGCATAAAACCGTTTTGACGACGCCGAACGGGGCGTCCTACCCGATTCTGACCGGCAGCGGACTGCTGGAAACCGCAGGCGCGGAGATCGCAAAGATCAAGCCGCCCTGCCGCGTTATGATCGTCAGCGACTCGAATGTTGCGCCGCTTTACATGGATAAAGCGAAAAAATCCTTTGCCGATGCGGGCTTTACCGTCTCGGAATTCGTTGTCCCGGCGGGCGAGGAGAGCAAGTCAATCCCGGTGTTCGGCGCATTGCTGGAGGCATTCTGCGAGGCACACATGACGCGGACCGACCTGGCAGTTGCACTCGGCGGCGGCGTGATCGGCGACCTGACCGGCTTTGCGGCTGGCTGCTATCTGCGCGGCATCCCGTTTGTGCAGCTCCCGACCACGCTGCTCGCGGCGGTCGATGCATCCGTCGGCGGCAAAACGGCAGTCAACCTCGAACACGGCAAAAATCTCGCGGGACTGTTTCATCAGCCGCTCGCCGTCATCTGCGACACCGACACGCTGAGTACGCTCGCGCCGCATGAAATCCAGGACGGTTCCGCAGAAGCAATCAAGCACGGAATCCTCGATGATACGGCACTTTTCGATATTTACGAGCACGGCAATCCCGCCGAAAGCTACGAGGAAATCATCGTGCGGTCGGTCATTTACAAGTCGAAAATCGTGACCGAGGACCCGAACGAGAATGGCGTGCGCAAGCTGCTGAATCTCGGGCATACTGCTGCACACGCGATTGAACGGCTCAGCAATTTCAGCATATCGCACGGCCACGCTGTTGCAATCGGCACCGCAATCGTCACGCGGGCATCGGTCAAGCGCGGTCTGCTTGATGCTGCCGAGGGCACGCGCATCCTTCGCACATTGCAGCGCGCAGAGCTCCCGGTCGTCTGCCCGTTTGGCGCAGCGGAAATGGCGAAGATTGCGGCACTTGATAAAAAAGCAGCAAATACGAGTATTACAGTGATTCTGCCGGAGGCTATCGGACGCTGCCGCATGGAGAAAATGCCGATTCGTGCGCTCGCTGCGCTGTTCGCCGACGGGATGGAGGGACAGGCATGAACATCACCTGCTATCCCGGGACGCTCGCCGGAACCGTGCGGGCGATTCCGTCCAAGTCGGACGCACACCGCAAGCTGATTTGCGCCGCGTTCTCCGAAAACGGCGGTATTTTGCCGCTGCACACGCCTTTTTGTGATGATATTGCGGCGACAATCCGCTGCCTGAAGGCACTCGGTGCCGGTTTCATCGAATGCGGCGGCGGACTCAGGGTGACGCCGATTCAACGGCAGCCGCACGCCATGCTGGACTGCGGCGAAAGCGGATCAACGCTGCGATTCCTGCTTCCGGTCGCGATGTGCCTGTGCAATTCGATTTCCGTAACAGGCAGCGGCAGGCTTCCCTCCCGTCCGATTCAGACGCTGACAGATGCAATGTCCGCGCACGGCATACAGTTTTCTGCTGTATCTCTCCCGCTCGATGCATCCGGAACGCTCAGCGGCGGCGTCTACGAAATCCCTGGGAATATCAGCTCGCAATTTCTGAGCGGACTGCTCATGGCGCTGCCTTTGTGCAGCGAAGAGAGCGAAATCAGGCTGACTACGCCGCTGCAATCGGCGGCTTATGTTGATATGACGCTGCAAACGCTGCGGCTTTTCGGGGCTGAGATTACGGTCACAGACGAAAACAATTTGCTGCATTACTGCATAAAAGGAAAGCAAAAGCTGCATTTTCCTGATAATATCAGCATTGACGGCGACTGGTCGAATGCCGCATTCTGGCTGACAGCGGGCGCGTTGCAGAAGAATTCACCGCTGACGGTGTCCGGTCTTTCATCTGATTCGGCGCAGGGCGACAAGGCAATTTGCCGGATTTTGCAGAGCGCCGGCGCATCGGTCTCAGCCGAGGGCGACGCCATAACCGCAGCGTGTGATTCTGCGCGCAATTTCGACGTATCTATGGAGGAAATCCCGGATCTTCTTCCGATTCTGGCGGTTCGTGCCGCACTGAGCACCGGGGGTGCATCCCGCTTCCTGCACGCAGAGCGGCTTCGGTTGAAAGAATCCGACCGACTGACCGCAACGGCAAATCTACTTCGTGCAATCGGCGGGCAGGTCGATGAGCACCCCGATGGACTGACCGTCTGCGGCGGACAGTTCAGCGGCGGAACCGTTGATGCACAAAACGATCATCGGCTCGTCATGGCGGCGGCGATCGCGGCGCTGCACTGCAAAAATCCCGTGACAATCCTCGGCGCAGAAGCGGTCAACAAATCGTACCCCGGCTTTTTCGATGATTACAGAGCACTCGGCGGCCGCGCAGAAGCGTTTGATAACATGTGATTTTGGGACAATATTGCGGAGGAAGTGCATATGAACATTCTGGTTACCGGCGGCACCGTCTTTGTCAGCCGATTTACGGCTGCGTATTTTGCGGAAGCAGGTCACACAGTCTATGTGCTGAACCGCGGCAGCAGACCGCAGTCCGCAGGCGTACATCACATCTGTGCCGACCGGCATCAGCTTGGCAGCATTCTAAGACAATATTGCTTTGACGCTGTGCTCGACATGACTGCGTACACCGGCGAGGATGTTCGGCTGCTTTCGGAGGCGCTCGGGGACTATGGGCAGTACATTCTGCTCAGCTCCAGTGCCGTCTACCCGGAGACGCTTTCTCAGCCGTTTCACGAAGGGCAGATGCTCGGTGAAAACCGTTTCTGGGGAGAATACGGAACCGGGAAAATCAGCGCAGAATCTGCAATTTTGCAGCTCAATCCGCAGACTTACATTATCCGCCCGCCATACCTCTACGGTCCGATGAACAACGTGTATCGCGAGGCTTTTGTGTTCGAGTGCGCGGAGCAGAATCTGCCGTTTTATATGCCCGGCGAAGGTGATCTGCCGCTGCAATTCTTCCATGTCGCCGATCTTTGCCGGATGATCGAAGCAATCCTCATAAAACAGCCGCAGCAGCACATTTTCAACGTTGGCAATCCAGAGACGGTCACTGCAAAAGAATGGGTAACAATTTGCTATCGCACCGCTGGAAAAGAACCCGTTTTCCGTCGTATTTCCGATGAAATCCCACAGAGAAGCTACTTTTCGTTTTACCCGTATGCGTACCGTCTGGACGTTACCGCGCAGCAGGATTTATTGCCGGAAACCGTCCCTTTGGCGCAGGGCATTGCCGAATCGTACCGCTGGTGGAGCGGGCATCGTGATGAAGTGAAGCGCAAGCCGTTTTTGGATTATATTGCATTGAATTTTCAGGAGGTATCACATGGCATCGAGTTTTGGTGAGCGACTGCGCGTATCGGTATTCGGTGAATCACACGGAAACGGCATCGGCGCGGTGATCGACGGGCTTCCGGCCGGCTTCCCGATTGATTTTGACCGGCTGATGCAGTTCATGGAGCGGCGGCAGGGCGGCCGAAATGCCCTCTCGACCTCCAGAAAAGAGCCGGATGTTCCCCGCTTCATCTCTGGCGTGACAGACGGGCGGACAAACGGATTCCCGCTCTGTCTCGAAATCGCGAACACGAACACCCGCTCCGGCGATTACAGCGAAATGCTGCGCAAGCCGCGCCCCTCGCACGCCGATTATACCGCCGATGTCAAATGGCACGGGCAGGCAGATATGCGCGGCGGCGGGCATTTTTCCGGACGGCTGACTGCGCCGCTCTGTGCAGCGGGCGGAATCGCTTTGCAGATGCTGAAGGCGGAAGGCATCCTAATCGGCGCACACCTCTGGAATGTCGGAGATGTGTTCGATGATCCGTTCCCGATGCAGCCGAACGAGAGGCTGTTTGAGCAGATTGCGCAAAAGCCCTTCCCCGTGATCGACGATGCAAAGGGCGAGGCGATGATGCAGGAAATTCTAAGCGCACGCGAGGCACAGGACAGCGTCGGCGGCAGTATCGAATGCATGATTGACGGGCTTCGGGCAGGTATCGGCGACCCGATGTTTGACGGCGTCGAGAACCAACTGGCGCGGGCATTGTTCGGGATTCCGGCGGTTAAGGGCGTGGAATTCGGCGAGGGCTTTGCGCTCTCGCAGATGCGCGGCTCACAGGCAAATGACCCGTTTTATGCAGTCGATGATGTCCCGGGTCTTGTTCTGACGAAGACAAATCATAACGGCGGCATCCTCGGCGGCATCACAAACGGAATGCCGGTACGGTTCCGTGTCGGCATCAAGCCCACGCCGTCCATCGCGCAGCCGCAGGAAACAGTTGAGCGGGTTGGCGCTCACATGGAGAATTCCGTTATCGAGATCAAGGGGCGGCATGACCCGTGCATCGCACAACGCGCCGTGCCCGTTGTCGAAGCGGTCGCCGCGCTCGTCACGCTCGATCTGGTGCTGACAGAGAGCGCGTCGGCATTCAGTTTTTGAGATAATACTCACGCAACAAGGAGAATGAATATGGATTTAGCAGAGATTCGCACCGAGCTGGACACAGTTGACAGCGAGCTGCTGGCGCTGTTTGTCCGGCGCATGGAACTAATCGACAAGGTTGCGGACGCCAAGCGCCGCGATCCCTCCCGCCCGCTCTATGACCCTGTGCGGGAGCGCGCCATTCTGATGAAGGTGCGCGAAAATGCCGGAAAATTCGGTGATTCTGCGCATCAGCTTTTCCGCATGATCCTGGAGCTTTCCCGCGCACAGCAGGCAGCGCAGCTCATCCCTGCAACCAGTGTTGCGGCGCGTGTTGCTGCAATGTGTGCGCATGAGCAGTCGGTGTTTCCGCAAGCGGGACGCATCGCGGTCTCCGGCGTCGAGGGCAGCCATGCGGGTGCGGCGGCAGATCGCCTGTTCCCGAAGGGCGATATCGTGTTCATGGACGGGTTCCGCGCTGTCGTGCAGGCAGTGCAGGCGGGGCTTTGTCAGTTTGGCATTTTGCCGATTGAAAACAGCGTCAACGGCTCTGTCCGGCAGGTGTTCGATCTGCTCCGCGAGCCTGATATCTGCATTGTCCGGAGCGTCCGGCTGTTGATCCGGCACGTTCTTCTGACGCAAAAAGAAGCAAAGCTCAGCGATATTAAGACAATTTACACGCATGAGCAGGCTGCGGGGCAATGCAGCAAATTTATCTCGTCACTGAACGGCGTGGATGTCATCCCCTGCACAAGCACCGCGCACGCGGCACAGCGCGCTGCGGAATGCCACGATAAATCCGTCGCGGCAATCGCAGGCGAGGCGTGCGCAAAGCTCTACGGGCTCTCTGTCCTGACCGACGCGATTCAGAATGAATCCAACAACGACACGCGCTTCCTATGCATCGCAAAAGGGGCGCAGTGCTATGCGGGCGCCGACCGCATGAGCCTTCTCGTGAACTGCGCGAACTCCCCGGGCGCGCTCTATCAGATGATCGCGAAGATTTCCGCGCTCGGCATCAATATGTGCAAGCTCGAAAGTATGCCGATTCCCGGCACGAATTTCTCCTACCGGTTCTTCATGGATCTCGAATGCAATCTGCATCAGGAGGGCGTGCTCGGGCTGCTCTGTGAGATGGAGCGCACCTGCGATTCCTTCTCGCTGCTCGGCAATTACAGTGAAATGATCGGATAATTCGCCCGGGAGGACTGAGACCGGCATGGCTTCTGATAAATCATATCTGGATTTTATTCTCGATCAGCTTTCATCTGCCGAGGATATCACATACCGTGCAATGATGGGCGAATACCTGATCTATTGCCGCGGAAAGGTAATCGGCGGAATATACGATAACCGCTTTCTGGTAAAGCCGACCGAATCTGCACGGCGCTTGATGCCGGATGCCGCCGAGGAGCTGCCGTATCCCGGCGCAAAACCGATGCTGCTCGCAGAGGATCCGGATAACCGTGCGCTGCTCTGCGCATTGGCAGAAGTGATTGCTGCGGAACTCCCCGAACCGAAGCCGCAGCGCTCCCGCAAAAAACAGGAGGATCTACTATGACCGAATTCAAAACACCCTACGGATTGATCGGGCGCAAGCTCGGACACAGCATCTCGCCGGAAATCCACATGGCGCTCGGCAATCCGCACTATTCGCTCTATGAGCTGGAGCCGGAGGAGCTAGCCGAATTCCTCTCCGACACGCGGCTGAAAGCGCTCAATGTCACGATTCCGTATAAAATTGAGGTTATCCCGCTCTGCGCGGTGCTGGATCCGCTCGCTGAGGCAATCGGCAGCGTCAATACGCTGGTGCGGCAGGAGAACGGCACATGGAAGGGCTATAATACCGATGCCTACGGGCTGCGCTGCATGATGCGCGCCGGCGGGCTGACCTTTGCGGGGCAGAATGTGCTCGTACTCGGCAACGGCGGTGTCTCGCAGACAATTCAGGCAATTGCCAAACTCGACGGCTGCGCGAAACTCACTGTCCTTGATATCAAAGGAACCCAGTACAGCTATAACGATCTGCCGCGATTCTTCGATGAAACGACGCTGATTGTCAATGCAACGCCGGTCGGGATGTACCCGAAAGCGGGGGCATCACTCGTCACACTGACCGATTTCCCGCATCTCAAGGGCGTCGCGGATGTGATCTACAACCCGCAGAGAACCGCGCTGCTGCTTCAGGCAGAGGCGCTCGGGCTGCCGTATGCCGGCGGTCTGACGATGCTTGTTGCACAGGCAAAGCAGGCGGCGGAGTATTTCTTCTCCCGCAGCATTGACGATGCAAAAATTGCCGTAATCGGCGCCGAAATGCAGCGCGATGCAGAAAATATCGTGCTGATCGGAATGCCCGGCAGCGGCAAATCTGTCATCGGCGAAGCGCTCGGCAAGCTGACCGGCAGAACCGTCGTCGATCTCGATGCCGAAATCGTGAAGCGCGAAAACCGCAGTATTCCCGAGATTTTCGCGGAGGGCAGCGAGCCTGCATTCCGGCAGATTGAATCCGAAGTCACTGCGGAGCAGAGCACAAAGCGCGGTGTCATTCTTGTCACAGGCGGCGGCGTGGTCACAAGGGAGCAAAATTATGCGCCCCTGCGCAGCAACGGCAGAATTTATCAGATCTGCCGCCCGATCGGCGAGCTGAGCCGTGAGGGTCGTCCGCTCTCAATCGGCGCCGACCTCAATCAAATGGCGGAAACGCGGATGCCGATGTACCGGCGCTTTGCAAATGCGAATATCGAAAACGACAGCACGCCCGAAGCGGCTGCTGCGCAGATCTGGAGGGATTTTTGTGCATATACTCGTACTGAATGGTCCAAATTTGAACATGCTGGGCGTGCGTGAGCCGGAGCATTACGGCACCGGAACGCTCGCGGAGCTCGAACAAATGCTGCACGATGAAGCGGCGCGTCTCGGCATCACCGTCACCTGCTTTCAGTCCAATCATGAGGGCGCGCTCGTGGACAAAATACAGGAGGCATACGGCACCGCCGACGGCATCCTGATTAACCCAGCAGCATACACGCACACCAGCGTCGCGCTGCTCGATGCGGTCAAGGCGGTGAAGCTCCCGACGGTTGAGGTGCATATCTCCGACCCCGACTCCCGCGACGAATTCCGGAAAATCTCATACATCCGGCAGGCGTGCATCGCAACAGTCAAGGGCAAGGGCTTCCCGGGCTATTTGGAGGGCTTGCGGATTCTGGCGAATCACATCCGCGAAAAATGACCTAAAAATGCACTTTTCCGGATCTCAACGCAAGCATTTCAAGGCGATTTCAAACGAATTTCACTCCAAATTCACAAACCGGCAGTAAAATAAAACCATAGAGAACCGCAATCTCTATATACTTTCCTCCCTTTCCTTAATTGTCTGCCGTCTACCCCGGCGGCATGACGCTCCAAAAATGAGAAAGAACAGGCAGTGTATCCGAGGTGATCCCCGTCACCGGTACACTGCCTGTTCTTTTTGTATCCATATGACAAAAACAGCCCCCGCTGCATTACACAGCGGGGGTTCTGTTTTGCTTGAGACAATTCAGTCAGCAGACAACTTACTGTTCGTCATCCTGACGGCGCTTGCGGAGTGCAAATGCAGCAGCTCCAACCAGAACTGTAACGATCATCACACCATACGGTGCTTCATCGCCGGTATGCGGGCCGACAGCCGGAGTACCCGGAACAGGAGCGGTGCTCTGCTTCGTGGTCTCGGTGGTCGAGGTCGTTGTCTCAGTTGTGGTTTCAGCGGTCGTCTCGGTCGTGGTCTCGGTGGTGGTGGTAGTGGTTTCCGTAGTCGTCTCCGTAGTAGTGGTAGTAGTTTCGGTTCTGGTACGGGAATCGCTGTCATCCGTCACAGAGGTCTCGGTCGTGGATGTTGTGGTAGTGGTTTCAGTCGTGGTCTCAGTTGTCGTTGTCTGCGTATCCGTGTTGTCCTTGTCACCCCGACGGGTGGTGGTGGTAGTGGTAGTGGTCTCAGTCGTCGTGGTCGTCGTCTGAGTTGTGGTAGTGGTGGTAGTGGTCTCAGTCGTCGTAGTCGTCGTCTGAGTTGTGGTAGTGGTGGTAGTGGTCTCAGTCGTCGTGGTCGTCGTCTGAGTTGTGGTAGTGGTGGTAGTGGTCTCAGTCGTCGTGGTCGTCGTCTGAGTTGTGGTAGTGGTGGTAGTGGTCTCAGTCGTCGTGGTCGTCGTCTGAGTTGTGGTAGTAGTGGTAGTGGTCTCAGTCGTCGTGGTCGTCGTCTGAGTTGTGGTAGTGGTAGTCTCGGTTGTCGTAGTAGTGGTCTCAGTAGTGGTTTCGGTGGTAGTGGTAGTGGTTTCGGTTGTAGTTGTTTCGGTGGTAGTCTCAGTAGTAGTGGTAGTGGTTTCGGTTGTAGTTGTTTCGGTAGTGGTCTCAGTAGTAGTTGTGGTGGTTTCGGTTGTGGTAGTTTCAGTGGTAGTCGTGGTGGTCTCGGTTGTGGTAGTTTCAGTGGTAGTCGTGGTGGTCTCGGTTGTGGTGGTTTCAGTAGTAGTCGTGGTGGTCTCGGTTGTCGTGGTCTCAGTCGTAGTCGTGGTGGTTTCAGTTGTAGTAGTTTCGGTGGTGGTCTCAGTGGTTGTGGTAGTGGTTTCAGTTGTGGTAGTCTCAGTAGTAGTGGTAGTGGTTTCGGTTGTGGTAGTCTCAGTAGTAGTGGTAGTGGTTTCGGTTGTGGTAGTTTCAGTGGTAGTTGTGGTGGTTTCGGTTGTCGTGGTCTCAGTCGTAGTCGTGGTGGTCTCGGTTGTCGTAGACTCGGTCGTGGTCTCAGTGGTTGTGGTAGTGGTTTCGGTTGTCGTGGTCTCGGTCGTAGTCTCGGTCAACGTGGTAGTGGTTTCAGTAGTAGTTGTAGTGGTCTCAGTTGTGGTAGTTTCGGTGGTAGTGGTAGTGGTTTCGGTGGTGGTGGTCTCAGTAGTAGTTGTAGTGGTTTCAGTTGTAGTTGTTTCGGTGGTAGTCGTGGTGGTTTCCGTTGTCGTAGACTCGGTCGTGGTCTCAGTGGTTGTGGTAGTGGTTTCGGTTGTCGTGGTCTCGGTCGTAGTCTCGGTCAACGTGGTAGTGGTTTCAGTAGTAGTTGTAGTGGTCTCAGTTGTGGTAG
>Ga0310691_10001957_pt1 | contig 29388 bp, 31 predicted proteins | sample 176DNAGHGlowgp2_FD_203887 | JGI IMG/M metagenome (GOLD analysis project Ga0310691, IMG submission 203887) | Sheep rumen microbial communities from Palmerston North, Manawatu-Wanganui, New Zealand - 1766 DNA GHGlow gp2 (v2) (version 2) | ecosystem: Host-associated > Mammals > Digestive system >... | reverse complement strand
AGATACTGACTCGCGCGGCATTGTCGCGTCTAACGGGCATCAACGAACGGCAGTTGGGTCATTACATCTGCGGCAGGAGCAAGCCGCGTCCGGCGCAGAGCGGCAAGATTGTCAATGCGTTGCATGCATTGGGACGGGAACTGCAGGCGGTGTGCGTGTAAATAAATCCATGGCGCGTCTTGTGGTGCCATCTGCATCCCGCAGTTTCTGTTTGCACGCTTGGAAGCGTCATCTCCTACGCTGCAGATGCCTCCAAAAAAATTTCCTCAAAGATACACACATACAAAAAAAATTCTACTTTTGCCAATTCAAACTCTAATTATCAAACTCTCTACGAACTTTCAACTTCTATAACCAATAACCAATAACCGATAACCTTTAATTTCTCACCAAAATAAAAGCATTATGACAAAAAAATTATTCGCTGAAATGATTGGAACGTTCGTTCTCACCCTGCTGGGCTGCGGAACGGCCATGTTCTTGGGTTGTGCCACCCCTGCAGGTGTTGTGGGTACGGCCATCGCATTCGGTCTCACCGTGGTCGCCATGGCCTACACCATCGGCGGCATCACCGGTTGCCACATCAACCCGGCCATCACCTTCGCGGTGGCGCTTTCCGGCCGTATGACCTGGAAAGAGGCCTGCATCTACTGGATCGGCCAGTTCATTGGCGGTATCCTTGCCGGTGCTTGCCTGTTGGCTCTCGTCAACATCGTGACGCCCAGTGCTGAAGGCATCGCCGAAGGCATGATGGGTCTCGGCTGCAACGGCGTGGCTAACGCCGGCGGCGTCTGGGGCGCTTGCCTCGTGGAGATCATCGCCACCTTCATCTTCGTGCTCGTGGTTCTCGGCACCACCGACAGCAAGCTCGGCGCAGGCAACCTCGCCGGTCTCGCCATCGGTCTGACCCTGATCCTCGTCCACCTCGTCTGCATCAACCTCACCGGCACCTCCGTCAACCCGGCCCGTTCCTTCGGACCCGCGATCTTCGCTGGCGGTCAGGCTCTTGCCGATGTGTGGGTGTTCATCGTGGCCCCGATGATCGGTGCTGCCCTCTCTGCACTCGTGTGGAAAGGCCTCGCCTGCAATAAGGAGTAGTATGGCTATTGGCTTTTAGCTTTTAGCTTTTAGCTATTGGCTATTTGCTGCGTAAAAAACACGGACGGTCTCAAGTTGAGATTGTCCGTGTTTTTTTGTCAGAACCGATGTTCGTAACCGAGTTTGAGGACTGCACCGAAACGCGGTGGATCCGTTGAAAAACCAGGGTGGGCAACGCCATCATGATAGACCTTATCGAAACCAACCGAGATGTTTGTGTTGACCCCGATTGTGAGGATGTCACTGGTGGTCAACGGAATACGGCCACCGAGTTCAAGCATGGTCTCACCTATGTTGAAGCACTCTTTAGCATTTGCTGCTGTCCAAGCATTTAACCCGATGCCGAAGGAGAGGCCGCCGCGGGCGTAAAAGTGCCGTGTGTGGAATTCCATCTCAATCGGGATTCTCAGGTAATGGTAATCCTCGTGGTTGGCCGGTTTGAAAACGCTTTCATAATCCAGACTGGTATAGATTCCCCAAAATCGACTGAAATCGTATCGGAAGCCCACTCCGCCGCCTGCTTGTATGAAAGTGTCGGACCAAAACAGGTAACTGCATATCCCGCCAGAGGCGTTGGCGGTGATACTGAAGCCTTTGTAAGTGCTTTCAGATGTTGTTGTTTGGGCATTCGACTGTATGGAAACTACGAGTACTGCGACGAGTAAGATGTAATTTAGTCTCCTTATCATAACCATAATAATTTGATGAATAACGGTGATGCAAAGATAGAAAATCCATCTTTATAAAGATGATGCAAAATTTTCAAAAGGTTACAAATTTCAATAAGATAATTCTTTGTTTTGTTTTTCGCAGAAACACTTTTTTTCACCAGTTGAATCCCCGAAATTTACGTACCTTTGCCGCGAAAAAGAGACACCGATTTTGTAGAAGGAAATTCAGTGAATTTAGTAACCAATCAAATATAATGCAATGATCAAATACAGCCAAGACATCCGCGTTGAAACCGTGGAAAACAGCGGCAACATTGAAGGCCGTATCAGCAAGAACATCGTCCTCACGCCGGCGGAGATGCTGGAGCGGGCGTCGATGTTCAACATCATCACCCTGCCGTCCGGAAGCCGGATCAAGGAGCATCCGCACATCGAGGATGCCGAGATCTACTACATCTTGGAGGGTGAAGCCGAGGTCACCGACAACGACAAGACCGCCGTCATGCGTGCCGGCGACGTGATGTTCACCGGGGACGGCGGCCGCCACAGCATCGCCAACCACAGCGGCAAGGACGTCCGTTTCCTTGCCTGCATTTTGAGAATGTAGAATGCAGAATGTAGAATGTAGAATGTAGAATGTAGAATTATGAATTTAGAATGATGAATGCTAATAGGATACGAGGTGTGTTGCTGGTCACAGTGTCCGTTTGGTTTAGCGTGGTTGCGCAAGCGCAGATACGGGAGCGTGATACGCGCGATTATCGGGCCGCCCTCAATATCGTTGGGCGAATCACGGAAATTTCGGTTGCACCCGACGAGCGGATTTGGCTGACGACTTACATGGGGGGAATCTATTATACAAACAGCATCGACTCCAACTGGCATTATGGCCGTCTGGATCCTTCAGCCGAAGATGACGAGGAGGATTATTTGAGTTTAAAAAAACCGAATCTCAACCGAATCTCTTTTTTCAATGCTGACACTGCCATCATGACGGGCTTTATGCATTTTTCCGATGATTGGAAAAGTCCATACGACGGATACTATCGGACTACGGACGGCGGTCGCACTTGGGAGCTTCGAAGCTTTGGCGGCGATGGCTGGATTTACGAAGCCTGCGTAAACAATCGCGGAGACGCTTGGATTGGGACTGCAGGCAAAAAAATTCATTATTCCGACGATTTCGGAGAGCATTTCAAAGCAATGAAGATTCCGTTTAAGAAGTCGGACAGAATATACGCGCTTTACATGGCGGATGCGTTTCGTGGCATAGTCGGTTCGGAGGCCAACGAAATTCTAATCACGGAAGACAATTGGCACACAGCTAGAAACATACCCACGCCATTGGATCAGAAAAAAATGGAAGCAAGCGAACGCGAAAATCAACCGCGCGTTGACAAAGTGCTCATTTGGGGCCCTTACCTGATTGCAAAGCAATGTGGGAAGTTCTTTTATACGCTGACAACGAATAAGATTGACTGGCAACCGTTTCCCGTCCGAATCAAAGATCTTTCGTTGGACCGAAGTTGCAACCTGCTGAGTGCGGTTGACGACAGTCTCAGGGTGTTGTGGTTTGCTTCACCCACGGAATATGGATCGCCCTCAAACGAGCGTCTTCCTGCCTATCCAATTGACATCAAAGCGGTTAACGGATCATTGTATATGATCTTGGCTAATAAGATGGTGGGGTGCGCTAACCATGAGGGTCTGACTTGCCATATTCCCTATACAACCGATCATCCGATAAAGGAACCCTGGTTTAAGGAAAGCGGTGAGCATCTGATTTGGGGTGAGGAAGACGGTCAGCTCTATATCGCGGACAAAAAGGACAGCTGCTGGTATCGTGAGGCAGTACTGGATTTCCCGACCTGTGGCATCAAGTTGCTGAGCGACAGAGTGGCCATTTTATGGGATGGTCTCCGAAACCATCTTTATTCTTTGCAAGACCACACCGTGAAGGATTACTCGTACAGAGAACCGTTACGCGATTTCCTCACCGCTACCATTAAGAAATTCACCATTTCGTCAGGCAGTCGGGGTTGTTTTCACTATAATAGGCATCAAATTGAGTTTAATGTGGAAGAAAACTCGCTCTTCAATGCGGCTGTGATTTCGAAAGTGGGAGGTTATCAAGACAGGACGGATTCATTGATAGACATCACCGTGAATGGTGCTCAACTGGTTCGATTGCTGGAATATATCAATGCTAATCCTGATGAAACACCTGAAATGCAGGATTTTAAAATCACAGAAGCGGATAAAAAGCATTATATGGAAAGATTACAAAAGCGGCTGAATCTGGGAAAGTATGACTTCGAAAAGATTCAGAATAAGGACAAAGGTCTCTATGATTCGGTTCCTGTTATGCTTGACGGCATTGACAAGGCTACATTATACGACATCCTCAACATGGGTGAAGGTTTTACAAGCACCACAAGCAACTGGTTTGAAGTTGAATTTGTCAACCAAAACAACGACACCTGCAGGATAAGGAGTTCCTATTATGAGGATGGAGATCCGTGGTTCCTCCCATGGCGTTTTGAATATAACGACCAACATTTCAATTGTTATAGTATTGCCCTTTCTCATTTTATAAACAACTGTCTTACAGCAGATTTTTATGGTCGAGAGGCCTTCGACAACGCCGTTCTGCTCATGAAAATCGGCGACTACTTTTGCCAGAAACGTAACTACTAACTACTAACTGCTAACTACTAACTTCTAACCTTTAAAACCCCAACATGAAACACCTCCTCACCACCATCATCCTCTTAGCCGCAGCCCTCTTTCCGGCCGCGGCCTGCACCAACCTGATCGTCGGCAAGAAAGCTTCTGCTGACGGCAGCGTGATGTGTACCTACAACTGCGACGGCTTCGGATTCTCCGGATCGCTGTTCCACAGTCCGGCCGGACACCACGCCCCGGGCGAGCAAATCGCCATCCACGGGTGGGGACCCGCGCACGAAGGGCAGTTCGTGAAGCAAGTCGAGTACACCTACAACGTGGTCGGGCTGATGAATGAGAAGCAGCTGACCATCGTGGAGACCACCTTCGACGGACGGTTGGAACTTCAGAACCGCGAGGGGCTGCTCGATTATTTCTCCCTGATGCGGCTCACCCTGCAACGCGCCGCCACCGCCCGCGAAGCCATCAAGTGCATGGCCGAACTGGTGGAGGAGTACGGCTACAACAGCAGCGGCGAGAGCATCACCATCTGCGACCCCAATGAGGCCTGGATCATGGAAATTATCGGCAAAGGGCAGGGGAGGAAAGGCGCCGTCTGGGTCGCCCTGCGCATCCCCGACGACTGCATCTGCGCCCATGCCAATTTGAGCCGTATCAGGCAATTCCCGCAGGAACCCGTAGGGGCGAAAAATTTTTCGCCCAAAATATCCCACCAATCTCTTAGCAGCAAACACCTCCAATATATCACCCGTCCCGAGGTTGAGTGCGTATATGCCGCCGACGTGATCGAGTTCGCCCGCGAGAAGGGCTACTTCAGCGGCAAGGATGCGGACTTCTCCTTCCGCGACGCTTACTGCCCCATCGATTTCGAGAACGTGCGCTACGCCGACGCCCGCGTGTGGAGCTTCTTCCGCCACCACTGCGACGAGGCCGAGATGGACAAGTACCTGCCGTACCTCAACGGTGAGTTCGACAAATACGACCATCTGCCGCTGTGGATCAAGCCCGACAAACCACTATCCCTCAGAGATTTGCAGGAAGATATGCGCGACCATTTCGAGAACACCCCTTTGGACATGACCGCCGACATGACCGCCGGTCCATGGGGGATGCCGATCCGGCCGCTGCCGATGCATTTCCGCGACACGGCAGGCGTCAGCTATTTCCGCGAGCGGCCCATCGCCACTCAACAGAGCGGCTTCACGATGACCTGTCAGATGCGTTCGTGGCTCCCTGACGACGTGGGCGGTGTCACTTGGTTCAACTGCGATGACGCTGACATGGTGGCCTACGTGCCGCTCTACTGTTGCATCACGCAGGTGCCCGACTGCTTCCGTCCCGAGAACAACCCGCGCACGGAATTCAGCTTCGAGTCGGCCTTCTGGATGAACAACTGGGTGGCGAATATGGTCTATCCGCGCTACTCGATGATGATTGGTGATCTCCGCGAGGCTCAGCGCGAGTTGGAGGACTACTTCTTCGCCGATCAGGACAGTGTGCTGAAGGCGGTGGAGAAGATGACCCCCGCCGACCGCCGCGACTACCTCAACAAGAGGAGCATCGCCTACGCCGAAAAGATGATGAAAAGGTGGGATAAGTTGGCTAAATATTTGATTGTCAGATATAACGACCAAGTGGTGAAGAAAGTTGACGAAGACGGAAACTTCCAGCGTTGGGGTTACGATACCCCGGGTTACGACATCCAGTTCATCAATTCCATCGGCACGGCCACGGGCGACCGCTATAAATTGAAGGAGGTGATTGATAGAAGGGAACGTTAGTCGCTTCTTTTCAGATTCTGCCCTCCTCCGCGAAGCTGTAGTACTTTTCCCTGTGGATGATGATATGGTCCACAAGGGCAATGTCCATGATTTTGGCAGCTTTGCTGATCTTCTCCGTGAGATTTATGTCGGCCCTGCTAGGCCTGACGGAGCCCGAGGGGTGATTATGGCAGAGGATTAGTTGAGTGGCTTTTTGGACGACGGCCTCCTGCATCACGATTCGTGTGTCCACTTCTGTACTGGTGATGCCTCCTTTGCTGATTTGTGCAGTTTTGAGGATTAGATTCGCATTGTTGAGATAAAGAACCCAAAACTCTTCATGATTCAGATATGCGATTTTGTTTTGCATGAAATTGACCACATCCATGCTGCTCTGAATCTGTGGTTTTTGTTCCACTTTTTCAGCTCGGACTCTTCTTCCGACCTCAAATGCGGTGAGCAAAGCCATGGCTTTCGCCTGTCCGATGCCCTTGTTTTCGGATAGTTCACGCAAAGTCTTTTCGGATAATTCGTTGAGACTGTTGTTTGAAGAGGAGAGTAAGCGTTTGGCCAATTCCACTGCGGATTCCGAGGCGTTGCCTGTCCGGAACAGAATGGCGATTAGTTCCGCGTCAGTGAGTGCTGCGGCGCCGTTTCGGGCATATTTTTCCCGAGGCCGGTCTTGCACACTCCATTCTTTGATGGTTAATCTCTTGTTTTCGTAGGTTGATGTTTTGTTCATTTTGGTTTAAGGTTAGTACATTTGCGATCGTTTAAGCAGATAGGGGAGAAGTATTTGTTCAAATCCTTGGGTTATATCTGCAGGAATCACGTCAATCTGGTATTGTCCGCATTTGACTTTGATTTCCTGGAAATAATCACGGACGGTTTGCTGGTAGAATTCGCGGATGTTGTTGGCGTGTACTTTCACTTCATTGCCTGTTTCCATGTCCACGAACTTATAGAGGCGGTTCTCAAATGCGAAATCGTATTCCAATTGCTTGTCGAAGGTGTGGAAAAGGACCACCTCATGCTTGTTGTGACGGAGGTGCCCCAATGCCAGCAATAATTCGTCGAGGTTGCTGCTCGTTTCCAACATGTCGCTGAAGATGATGACCAGGGAGCGGCGGTGAATCTGCTCTGCGATTTGGTGCAAGGTGTCGGTGACCATGGATTGTCGTTGAACGTCATCGCCGATGGGTTGCAGCACCTTCTCGAGTTCGCGGTAAATCATCTTGTGGTGGGCGTCGCCGCCACGCGCACGGGTTTGCAATTCCAGTTTGTCGGAGAAGAGACTTAGCCCCACAGCATCGCGCTGGCTTTTGAAAACCTGCATCAGGACGGCGGCGGCATATACAGCGAAGAAGATTTTGTTGGGTTGGGCAAGGGTATATTTCTGACGTTTGGGAAAATACATTGACGAAGAGTTGTCGATGACCAGATGACATCGCAGGTTGGTCTCCTCCTCATACTGCTTGATGAACAATTTGTCAGTACGAGCGTAGAGTTTCCAGTCGATATGGCGGATGGGTTCTCCGGTGTTGTATGGCCGGTGCTCCGCGAACTCGACGGAGAAACCGTGCATGGGACTTTTGTGGATGCCGGTGATAAACCCTTCCACCACCTGTTTGGCCACAAATTCCACATGGTCGAACTGGGTGATCTTTGTCAAATCGATTGTATATGCCATAGCTAGATTTTTAGGGCGCAAAGGTACAATTTTTTCGGATTTTCAAAGAGCATCACTCCTCCGAAAAGAAGGATTGCCAGTCATCTAGAAAACCACGGCTGAATTCTGTTGCATTAAGGTTTGTTGAAAAAATGTCGGAGGCGGTAAACCATTTTCGAATTCCTTTTTTGTCGCAAAACAGAACGCAAGGAAAATCCTTTTCGCGAAGAATACGGTCAGTCCCTAAATCTTTGTATTCAGGTGAATTGCAATAGTAGAGGGAGAACGGATGCATAAGGTGCTGTCCGATCCTGTTTTTGAGTTCGAAGGTGGCTAATCCGTTCAAGGGGCGCGGATAAACTTGCCCGATATGTGTATCGTAGTTCTCTGTGTGGTTTAGCAGCTGATATAATGCATTGACACACCCCGAACATTCCAAATCTTGATGCAGAATCAATACGCTCTTTTTTGCAGGAAGGTCTGACAGTTTGATAGATTCCTGCGAGACGGTGTGGATTTCCCCCAGACAGGAATTCGAGGATGGTTTGTATCGCATGATCTTATAGGATAGACTTGGCGTGTCGTTTAGGAAAAAGCGGTTTACATCCTGTGAATATTCTTTATGCGTTTTTCTCTCCCAGGGTACATTCGCGTTCAGGGTAAGTTGTGCGATCACGCCCTCTCCTGATGCGTTTGCCTTGTCTAATCCGTCTTTGAACAGGGTAAAAGGGAATTGTGCTGCAACATAGGTGCTGTCTTCATGGAGGTCTGGGGCGTAGAGAACGGTTGAACCGCTTGTTTCTCGAATTCCATATTGCAGCACTGATTTCCCTTTGATGGTGTCGTAATGCATGAAGAATAGCAGGAGATCCCCGTTGACCGGCATGACCGCTTTCGGATACGAGTAACTAAACAGATCGTCCTTGACGGCGAAAATACGCTCTATACCATAGGGTATCGACAATGTCATTTGTATGTAATCGTCTTCAAACGCTTTCCAAGAGGGTATATCAAAGACAACCGTGTCTTGGGGTTGGCCGTCCAATGAGTACGTTTCCAGTCGCGGGAATCTCGTGCTTAGGAAGAATACAGATTGTTGGTTGTGGGAAATGTAGCGGTTAGGCTGAATCTGCACGATGTGAGGCGCTTCGTAAGGCAACTCCCGCACCAGTTTGGCCGAACCGCCGTCCAGATCCTGATGAAACCACTTGAACCCCCTGTCATGGTCTTCTTCAAAAAAGTACATCTTGTTTTGATAAAGATATCCCATATACAGGTTGTGGTGACTAAATGTGGACTCCACTTGGTAGTTTTGATTATTGTCTTGTTTGTAAAGGATAAGGGTTTCTTGAGTGGTGACCAGCAAATAGGCTCCTTCAAAACAGAAATCGTATATCCAAAGATTCCGGATTTGGTGCTCCGGTTTCCTCAGCTTCACCGGGAGGGGAAGGATGATCTCCGTCTGGTCATAATTATCCAGCGACAGCTTATGGATAACGGCTTGATAGTCATTGTCCTTGTATTGGTATCCTTGTTGTTCGACAAAATAGAACGCATTGTCTTGTATCCTGCTTTTGAGTAGGTTGAGATTTTTAGGTTGATGTACGCACTGCAGGTTTACCATTGTGTCCAACGTGAATTGTTTGCCAATCCATTCTTGTCCCGTTACGCTACAGGAGACCCATAATAAGCTGAGTAGGGTAATTATGCGTGTATTCATAGGATCTTTCGTTTTTTAGGAGTGAGTATTAGTTAGCGATAGCGAGAACAGGGACCTTTTCAATGTAGATTTTCATTGTGGAAGTGCTTGCCGTGCTGGAAGTCACAACACCTCTGACAACATACGTCTCCATTTTTGTCTTACCGATTTTTCCACTTCCTTTTGCAGAGAAGGCGATGGTTTTTGTGTAAGTCGTGGGGATCCCTTTGGAGGTGCTATGGGTGGCGGCGGCATTGTTCTCCAATGCTGTTTCGTATTGCTGAATGACATCGTTGATGGCATTCTTGAACGATTGCAACTTGGAGGCGTCTGTCTCCGCTGCGAATGAGTTTCCGCTGTTGACATTCAGGGCATTGCAGTTGGGAAGCCTGCAGGCGGTGAACCCGGTCCCGGAGCAGTCTAAATGACCGACGCCATTTGCACTTACTTCGGCTGGCGTGTAGCTCACATAGTTGTAGAGGTTGAAGATGGCCGTGAAGCCGCCTTGTGATTTGTTGACAATTACAGCGGGGACTTTCTCTGCGAAAGCACCAAAAGTAAAAATACTCAATCCGATTAATAATAAAAATTTTTTCATAGTTTTTTTTGTTTTTGTTAGTTTGAAATTTGTTTGTTGGTTTTGCCTCACTTTCGCTGAGGCGATAGTTTCCTATCATGCTTCGTTAATCTTCCTTGTCAGTTGACTAATGGTTTTGTTTCAGTTGCGGCTTTCTTTTGTTTTGGTGATTGTTCAGGATGTTTTCACAGTCAAATTCAAACGGGGGTGCCAACCCTTTTTGAACATGACAAAGATAATACATTGACAAGCGTTTGTCAAGGGTTTTTTAAAATTTTTTTTCGTCTGGAAATTAACGGGTTATAAAAAATGCGTTAACTAATCAGCTTTGATTAGTTAACGCAAGGGGCTGGATTTCGCAGATTTTTGGTGATTTCCCGCAAAAACCGATTCGGGAATTATTCTAAGACCACGTGATGTTTGGTCATGATTTTCCTGAGATTGATGAGTGCGTAGCGCATTCTCCCCAGGGCGGTGTTGATGCTGACATTGGTCAGTTCGGCGATCTCCTTGAAGCTGTAGTCCATGTAGATTCTCATCTTCAGCACTTCTCTTTGCTCCTCCGGGAGATATTCGACATAGTGGTTGATGTCTTGATAGGTCTGCTCGCGAATCATTTTGTCCTCCACAGACTCGTCTTTCGAGCCGATAATGGTGAAAATGTCAAATTCCTCACCGCTGTCAACAGTGGGCATGCGCTGGACCTTCCTGAAATAGTCGATTTTCAGGTTGTTGGCAATCCGCATCACCCATTGGAAGAATTTCCCCTCTTCCTGGTAATTGCCGGATCGGATGGTGTTGATGACCTTTATGAAAGTGTCCTGGAATATGTCCTCCGCCAACTCTTTGTTTTTGACGGATACCATAATATACGAGAACAGCCGTCTTTCGTAACGGAGTATAATGGTCTTTAATGCAATTTCATCACCAGCTTGATAACGTGCTATCAGTTCGTTATCGGACAAGGCATTCCAATTCATTGATATGCTCCTTTCTTTATGGGTTACTAAAATCAGAAAGTAGATGTTTTTTCGATAGCAGGTCTCCTTTAATGTTTAAAAATTGATAATGCCTTTTTTATTGTCTCAATAAATGAATGGCAAAAATACATTTTTTTTTAATACGTTAAACATTTTGAAATTTTTTTTCTCATGTGATTAGAATATTGAAAAAGATTATCTTTGCATCGTGTTCTAAAAAGTCATTGTCATGAGAAGGATTTTTGTCTTTGTTCTTTTCTCTCTTTCTGTCTGCTTGGCTTATGGGCAGGTGGAACAGTATGATATTCAATTGGATAACAGGATATATGTAGATGGAATAGCCAGTGTGCAACTCACGTCGGGTATGGATCAGCTTTCCAATCCAGTCGGCACTCTGGGAACCGACATGTTCCATATCTCATTCGATGATCTGGATCTGAAGGTGCGTCACCTGAGATACACGTTCATCCATTGTACGCATGATTGGCAGTGGTCACAATTGAACCCTATAGAGTATATTGACGGATTCATGGATGAGGAGATTTCGTCATATGACCATTCTTTCAATACCATAGAGCCGTATATCCATTATCAGGCTACTTTTCCCAATGAAAATATAAAGCTCACGAAATCAGGAAATTATATTATATATGTATATGATGATACTCCTGATAACCCTATTTTGACTCGTCGTTTCATGGTGATGGAACCAGTGCCGGCGCGAATTGCCTGTGATGTGCATTACTCTATCGATGTCAACAAGATGTACACGCACCAGGATGTCGACTTCATCGTATATCCGGGAAGTTATTATGTCAGGAACCCTCAGCGGACAATTCATGCCACCATTCAGCAGAATGGCCGTTGGGATAATGCCAAGTATGGGCTGACGTATTATTCGGGGGATGCCTCAGAATTGCACTTTGATTACACAGATGGCAGGAACACCTTTCCCGGCGGTGCCGAATTCCGCACTTTTGACCTCACGACCTTGCGGTCGAATGCCGACCATATTGTGGGAATCTCATTTGTGAACCGCCATACGCATGCGTACGTTTTGCAGGATGAAGCACGTCCGTATTCGGCGTATGAAAGCAGAGGCAACATGGGCGGACGTTGTTATTACTATAACCGGGACCTGCGAAACGAATTCTCTGAGGACTATGTGTTTACGCATTTCACCTTGAAAAGCAGTTTCCCGTTCACGGACGGGGATGTCTATGTGTTTGGTGAATTGACAGACTGGCAGTTGCTCGATGAAGCCAAACTGCACTATAACAAAGAGTTTGATTTCTGGGAAACTGATCTATTCTTGAAACAGGGCGTGTATAACTATCAGTATGTGTATGTTCCGCGAGGCAGTAATGTGATTGACGCCACCTATGTCGAGGGTACACATTACCAAACTAATAATATATACAATATTTACGTCTATTTTCAGGAAGAGGGGACGTTTTACGATCGGCTCATCGGCTTCCAGTCTTGTTCAATTGCAGACAAACATTAAGACTATCTGTTTTTGATGCACCGAACCGAATAGAAAGCCTCTTTAGGAGTGCAATTGATTTCCACAGTTGCGTTGGTGTAGTAGAAGCGATGGATGGGAGAAGTGTCTGGACTGCCGTCGGAGCAAGTCCAGAACCCAGTGTCGGTTCCAAACCCTTCTGCCTGCCCGTTCCATACGCTACCCGCCGGTAATATGGAAAATCCTGTGCTATTGTTTGTCGCCACATTCTCAATAATGCAGCAGTTTGCCCCTTTTGTCAGAAAGTCAAATTGCCAGCCCTCATCAGAAGCCATGGCTTTGGCCACGTTGTTGACATCGGTACCGCAGCGGTAATAGTCTTTGTAACCCACAAAATCCTCCACACCCATCCATTCGAAATTGGCGGGTACGTGCCATCCGTCGGGACATGGTCCTTGTACGCGACCATCGGTCTCTTCCGTCGGCTCGGTACCGTTAAGCGTTGAGAACCAGGTGTATAGTCTTCCGTAATGGTTGATGAGCTGCGGGTCATTGTTGGGCAATTCAGGAGTTGGAGTGATGGCGTCGCCGTTAGCGTAATGCGTGGTACGCAGGTTTTCGCGCATCCAGCAGTCATCGCCCATCATAACGGTCCGATACACATTGCCGTCGATGTCGGTCACGGTGCCGCAATCACGGATGTCCTGGGCATGAATGGAAACTGTTGCCATCAGTGTGGCGAATATTATGGCAAAAGTTCTAATAATGTTCATTCTGTGGATTCCATAAACATGTAGAGACGCAATGTGTTGCGTCTCTACGGGTGAATATTATTCGATTCTGTCGGAAATTAGGTATTTGTTGCGGTCAGAGCCGTTCCTGGCAATAAGCTCCGCAAGGAATCCGGCAAGGAAAAGCATCAGACCGAACACCATGGCAAGAAGTGCAAGGTAAAACAACGGTTGGTCTGTGACCTGACGGAATCCAGCCACATGATGCGATATCCGGTAGAGTTTCTGCGCAATCAGAATGATGGTGATGACAATACCGATGAGGAACGACAGCGTTCCCAGGCTTCCGAAGAGGTGCATCGGTTTCTTGCCGAATTTCGACATGAAATTGACGGTGAGCAGGTCTAAGTAACCGTTGATGAAGCGATTCCAACCGAATTTGGACACGCCGTGTTTGCGTTTCTGATGGATGACCACCTTTTCACCGATATTGCTGAAACCCGCCCACTTGGCGATGACGGGAATGTAGCGGTGCATCTCGCTATAGACCTCAATGGATTTCACTACATCCTTTTTGTATGCCTTGAGTCCGCAGTTGAAGTCGTGGAGCATGATGCCCGACATCCGTCGGGTGGTCCAGTTGAAGAACTTCGATGGGATGTTTTTGGCTAGCTTGGAGTCGTAACGCACTTTTTTCCAGCCAGATACCAAATCGTAGCCGTCCTCCTTGACCATTCGGTAGAGCTCGGGGATTTCATCGGGACTGTCCTGCAGGTCGGCATCCATAGTGATGACTACGTTGCCTTGGCATGCTTCGAAAGCGGTGTTCAAGGCCGCCGATTTGCCGTAGTTGCGGCGGAACCGGATGCCTTTGATGGCACTGTTTTTGGAGTGCAGCTCCTGAATCACCGACCAAGACTCGTCGGTGGAGCCGTCATCCACCATGATGACTTCGTAGGAAAATTGGTTCTCTGCCATCACGCGTTCGATCCACGCGATCAGTTCCGGCAGCGATTCTGCCTCGTTCAGCAGGGGTACTATAACGGATATGTCCATTTTTAATGGTTATTGGTTATTGGTTATGGGTTATTGAAGTTTATAGTTCAAGGTTCAAGGTTCAAGGTTCAAGGTTCAGGTCTTAAGTCTTAAGTCTCAAGTCCTAAGTCTCAAGTCTATGTTATTCAGCATCTTCGTTTTCGGATGGGACGAACTCTTCGATCGGTTTTTTCGAGGTGTAGTGGAACATGGCGACGAAGAGACCGAAAAACATGCCGTAGAGCAGGTACATCATCGCGCTCACGGCGGCATACTGACCGTTGCGGTCGTAGCGAGGCACGCGGGATTTCGTTTCTTCGAAACGCTTCTCCAAGGGGTCGATGCTGACGAGTTCTGCGTTGGTCTTTTGGACGATGTCTTGTACAAGCGGAGTGGAGGATTTCCCGTCGTTTTGCTCTATGTAACTTTCCAGAGTCTCAATCAGCACTTTTTTAGCGTAGGGTGTGAAGTTGCCGAGCTGATATTGTCCCTTTTCGGTCTCGGGTTTGGAGCGCAGTTTGTCGGCATAGTACTTCTGGAATATGGTGGCCCCGCTGTTGACTTCATTGCGTAATTGTGGTTGGAGAGAGTCAGCGGCCGGGCCGTTGAGCAGTTCCTCTTTATGCTCGTTCAACATAGCGGTGGCTGCCTCGGCATATGCATTCAGTTCGGTGGCCGTCAGTGTGTCCTTCGCTAGGTTCTGCTTGTATTTTGCCAGAGCGACGGTGTATTTCTGCTGTAGCCCGTCCTTTTCGAAAACGGAGTAGTGCAGCATGTCGTAGCCAAAGAGGACGACAGCGCCGATGACAGAAAGTACGATGCAGCTCAGGAAAGCCTTTGCAAATGACAACCGCTCAGGATAGACCTCCTTGAATTCCCTCACCCCGTGATATAACACGAGAATGAATCCGATAATCATCGCGAGATCAAGCAGCTGTGCCATTTGATAATCGACCTTACGGGCAAACATCTTGAGAATCTCAATGCCGGCCAGCATGATACCCGCAATGACACCCCATTTGAGGTGGATTTTCCAGAAAGTTTTGTCTTTCAACATGTCTTTAGCTATTGGCTATTAGCTTTTGGCCAGTGGCTAATTGCCAACAGCCAAAAGCCAATAACTCGATATTATTTCGGGCAGCAGAACTCGGTGAGGACGCTGCAGGTGGACTTCGGATGGGCGAAACCAATCATGAGACCTTCCGCACCGGGACGGGCGCACTTGTCAATAAGGCGCACTTCCTTGGAGGCAAGTTCGTTAAGTGCTTCGTTGGTGTCGGGCACCGCGAAGGCTATGTGGTGGATGCCCTCGCCGCGGTTCTCGATGAATTTGGCGATGGTGCTCTCCGGGCTCGTCGGCTCCAAGAGTTCGATTTTAGTCTGTCCGACCTTGAAGAAGGCGGTTTTGACCTTCTGGTCGGCGACCTCTTCAATGTTGTAGCATTTCATCCCCAGAATGTTCTCATAATAGGGGATTGCGGTTTCCAAGCTTTTCACGGCAATGCCGAGATGTTCGATGTGGGTAATGTTCATATTTGCGGTTTTATTTGTTTGTTACTTCGTGTTGATGGCTTCGCTGTTGCCCCCACACTGCGCTTCGCTTATGTGGGGTTATTAGCGCTTCGCGCGTCTTGCCCCTCCGGGGGCTGCTCAAGGAAGATGTTTTAATAATATTGGACTTTTAACATACATACTATCTCATAAGAGTTCTTTATTCTTTATTTTTCATTCAGCATTATGCATTATGAATTATGAATTATGAATTAGTCAATCTCGGTCGGGGGTGGCGTCGAGCCAGGTGGTCTTGTGTTTGATGAGTTTGATGAGGAGGGCGATGGCGGTGTAGGTGAGGGTAATCCAGAGCATGGGACGCTCCCATCCGAGGCAGACGTTGTCGGGGCAGTTGCGGACGCAGATCAGGTGGAAGAGGAGGTAGTCCACGACGGTGTAGGAGACGAGTACGGACATGATGGTGGCGTATTCGCGGCGGATGAAGGTTTTCCAGGAGAACTGGAGCATGCCGCCTTCGTAGAGGGACCATTTCGGGAGGAATGCGGGCACACGGGCGGCCCATTCTTCGAATTCGTCGCCGTATTTGGAGCGCAGGAACGCCTCTTCGGCCATCATGATGCGCTCGTAGTAGATCCAATAGACGAGGGAGACGATGAGGAAGACGCAGATGTTCATTGTGAAGACGAGCAGACCGGCCCAGATGAGGTAGTTGGCGAGGTAGAGCGGGTGGCGCACCACGGAATAGATGCCCTTGGTGTTGAGGTGGTCGGCGACCTGTCGGGCGGTGTTGCGGCCGGAGGTGCCCTTGGGCGTGGTGCAGACGGTGTAGGCGCGCAGGGCGAGGCCGGCAAAGGTGAGCACGGCGGCGCAGATGGTGCAGACGATCATCAGGGGAGAGCCCCACGTGTCCCAGACGTAGATGTTGCTGTTGGTGAGCCATAATAGCGGCAGGGCGAGAACGAAAATGAGCACGGGGATCTGTCCCCGGTACTTGAAGAGCTTTGCTCCGCTCTGCTCCATGGATTGGATTAACGCCATATTCTCATCTGTTTTTTTTCAGGGTGCAAAGATACACAAATTACGAACACGCACAAAAAAAGGATGACCAAAGCCATCCTTTTTTCATTAACCATTAAAATCTTTACATTATGATTACCCTCTGCGCTCTTTAATACGGGCTTTCTTACCCGTCAAATTACGAAGATAGTAAATTCTTGCTCTACGGACAACACCGCGTTTCACCACCTTAAGGTCGGCAATCATCGGGGAGGTGAAGGGGAACACTCTCTCAACACCGATACCGCCAGAGATCTTTCTCACGGTGAAGGTCTTGTTCACGCTGCTGCCTTTGATTTGCAGGACAACGCCTTGGAAGTTCTGGATACGTTCTTTTGAACCTTCCACAATTCTATAGGAAACGTTCACGGTGTCACCGGCTTTGAATTTCGGGAACTCGCGGGTCGTAATGAAATTATCTTCTACGTATTGAATCAACTCGTTTTTCATTGCTCTATCTTTTTTCTTCTTTTTACTCCTTAAATTTGAGGTTGCAAAAATACACTTTTTTTTGATATCCGCAACCATGTCCGAAATATTTTTCAATTGTTTGTAAAATGCAGTGTTTTAATGTGTTATGGATTTTTGATTTTCCAAACATAGGTTTCGGAACAGATGACTGACTTTCGTCTTGTTTTATTTTGGCGCGAAAGGCGGGGATTTTTGTCATGAATGGTGTGTGTCTAAAGCAATAATGTCAAATTGTTTTGATGAATGGTAAACTTTTTAATGATTATATACACTACGCCAAGAAAATCAAGGAGCTGAGGCAGTACCACTATAAAAAAATGTATTTTTGCAAGTTCATTGCTATTAGTGAGATAGTATGACAAGAGAGTGTCATTATTGTTACGTATGCAAATTGAAGATTCACATCGCGACTATTATGATTATGCCTGTCCGCATTTGATCGACAAAACCATTGTCTATCATCGGAACAGTCAGGTTGTTTTGGGACAGGAACTTTTTTTCAACCCGAACCCCTTCCTTATTGATATGGAAAAATGGTTCAACAGGTTTCAACATCAGTGGGAATGTCAAACGTGGGAGTTTGGACTCTATGTCGGATATGAATACTACAAGTTTTTAGTCGGCAGATATCTCGAAAAAGGACAACTCATTCTGGAATATTTACCAGTCACGGAGACGGAGCGTGAGAAAAATGAACGGGAATCTTTAAAACGGCCATCCGACGCTGCTATCGTGCTGGTCTCCCAATACGGGATGTATGACGACCGCTTTGCCGGACGGGAATTGCGTTTTACCCGCGAGTATTGGCAGGTCAATCACGCCTTGATCGAAAACCCGATTCTAAAAGAGACTTGGCTCACAAAAGTTCTTTCGCCCGAGAGTGTTTGGACCAATGTTTATAACTATTTGGTGGCGACCAAGGATGAGCCCGTTCAGGACCGTCGCACAAACACGGAGAAGATCCTGTCAGCCGGCTTTGACACCAAGACCAGTTTCAGGAATGTGAAATAAGGGGTGTCGTTTTTCTACATTTGGTCTATATCCTGTTGTGCCTTTTCGGCATACATAGCTGTGTTTTCAGTTTCGTCGTACAAATTGGAGATTGCAAATAGCGGCAGTATTTTCACGTGCCGTAGCGCACCGTTGTCCCTTTTGTCGTTAGGCTTATCCCAGTCGTTCTATATACATTTCTATTTTTTATCGTTGATGATTCCGTCGGAAAAAAACGCCGTCCTTGTGGAGGACGGCGGGGTGTCTATATGTAAACTCAAAACAACTCGTCATGAGTCCCTGTATGAGTAAACGTAAGAATCAGCTCCTTTTGTTCTGCTTCAAAACCATGAGCCAGTCAGGCTGCAGATGACATTCCCAGAAACCTATGTACTTGCCGTGGAGCTTGTGAGGCTTATATTCGGAGGGCAGCTTCCCTTTCTCCTCCAGTATTCTGGCGGCAGTTTTGAAAATTTCCACATCACACCCCCGATCCACGCATCTCTTCAGGGCTTTTTTGAAACTATGGGTGAATACCAGGCTGTACATAAGCTACTCCATTATCTGGTTCACCATGTCGTCAACACTTTCGGCTTTGTACACCCGCCCTGCCTCGATGTCCTCAATGGCTTCGTCAAGACCGGCTCGCCGCTGTTGCTCAACGGTGTGGTATTCCATCTTCATCTCCTTGGCCAAAGCCACAAGGAGACGCATTTGCGCTTGATTGTTGGGGCTGATGGTAATTGCATTCATAAAACTCTGTTTTTTTCTGCAGCAAAAATACACTTTTTATTTTCGCGGAAATAGTTTCGCGGAAAATAGTTTTTGTATTTTTGCAGTCTCCAAAGTGGTATACTTTTGAATGGCACTTTGGTGTATTTTAACGTGGTTATTTACAGCAGACCTCCATAACCAAGAAGAGCGGCAAGGTGGAGCGCAAACTCCGCAACGGCATACAGTACAAGATAGAGCACGACGGCGGAATCCCCGAGACCGTGAGCTTCAGAATCCCCATCCACGGGATATGGCGGGAGTGGGTGGTGGGTTATGGCCAGCCGCGAGTTCCCGGCAAGTATGTGAACCCGCACCCGCACATCCGCCGCTCCATGGTGGACTGGTTAGACGAACCCATAGACCGCAATGCGGAACGCCTCTTCGACCTCGCCGCCGAGTTCTGGGGTGACGAGTGCCTGGTCAACTTTTTCGGAGTAAAGAAACAGTAGTAAAACTAACACAGCACCAAACAGCTGCCGCATCGCAAGAGACCTATTCCTTAGAAGACGGTTCTGCGGGCTTTCCTTCGGTCAGCTTCTTCTTGGCCGACTTCTCTTTTAACACCTTTTTCCCCGCAATCTTCCCTTGCCCCTGCGCAGTCTCCTCAGCCATACTTTCCATCGAATCGCCCACCACGCAGTACCCTCCCGTCTTCTTGCTCCCCTTGTACGTGACGAGCTCCTGCTTGCGGAGTTCGGCCAGGCAGCGCTCCACCGTGGTCGGGGAGAATTGGGTGTTTTCGGCAATTTCCTTGGTTTGGTTGCCCGGATGCTCCTTAATGTACTGAAGCACAGTGTCTGTCTTTTCCTGCGAGGGTTTGGGTTTCCGTCTATTACGGTTTTGTTTGGGAGATTTCATGGTCTCCTGTCCCTTGGAAGTGAGGAGGTAGAGGGCGATCTGTCCGGGAGCCTGGTCAAGGTACTTGGGCTCGATGGCGAAGGAGAGTGGCTCATTCTGCCAAGGTAGCTGTTTCATGAACACCTCGGTGCCGTTGCAGGAATGGATATATCGGTAAGGGATCAGCAATGTGTTGGAAACGCGCACAAACTCCTCAGAACCAAACAGTTGCTCAAGATACTTCATGGAGCCGTAGCGGGTGTAATATAGGTCGTCCTGCGTCACATAGATGCGGGTGTAGTTCCCGTCCTGCTGACAATAGTAGATGTTGTCCCTGGGAATGAGGCGCGCATTGTGCTCTTTGTCGGACACGTCCAGCAGCCGTGCATCCTGATAGACAATCTGCACCTCCTTGTCCAGCGCTTTCTGTAGCTCTTGCCTTTCGCGGAAGATAAACGGGAAAGTGTTTAAGGCCACGTTTCGAATCGTTAAAAGTTTAAAATAATGGGAAAAAAAACGGAAAGCTCCGATTTCTCCAATTATCGCACCATTGCAATACATAATATGGTGATAAGCGATTGCAAAGTCCATTGCTGCGGCTATGATACAAAGGCTGACCAATACCACCCAATAAACCAGCGGGTGCTTTTTGTGGAGTTTCGGATAGAGAAGGAAAAAGTTGGTATAGAGAGTAACCAGCAGAATCAGTCCCGCCAGCAGTTCCCGAGTCGTGCTACCTGCATACGGGCGGAGATAGGTGTTGCGGGCGGAAAACCAAAGCATGTAGGCGCAGAACAGAACGTTCAGCAGGACGATGATAATGGTGCGCGTTTGTTTTTTCATAACCAAAAGTGTTAAAATCAGGAGGCAAAAATAAACAATATTTTCGTTCAAAGCCCTGATTCAGTCCCCAAACCGTCTCAATTTCCCGCTTTATTCCGTCTCACATTCAAGATTGACAATTTTCGATAACATATTGATTTTCAACAATATTTTCATTCGTTAATCCTCAAATAACATCCCACTCGTCATATTTTTGGTGAGACGGAACATATTTTTGGAATGACGGAATATTTTGTGGGTGAGAGAATGGTATTTTTGCAGCGGAAAAAACGTTAAACAAGTATTTTCATACAATGGAAAAAAGATCAATTTTGATGTTGGGCATAGTGCTCCTCCTGTCCTTGACGGGCTGTAATAAAAGTTACACCATCATGGTGAAATCCAACAACACAGACTGGGGATCTGTTACAGGATCAGGCAGTTATAAGGATGGCGAAACGGTCACTATTGCGGCTGTACCTGCGGAAGGGCACTCTTTTATCCGCTGGAACGACGGCGATGCCACCAATCCGCGCCAGATTGTGGTGTGCGGCGATGCCGAGTACGTCGCGATGTTCAGCGACAAAACAGGCACCATCGTACACAATGCGGTAACAGATTACGACGGCAACAGTTATGACGCTGTGTGGATAGGCAGCCAGCTGTGGATGAGAGAGAATCTGCGTACAACGCATTATGCTGATGGCACGGAAATTCCCGCTGACTATCTTAACTCGAGTTTGACCGATCCATACTATTATAGCTACTCCGACCTTTATCATCCGCTGGAAAAGCTGGGCCACTACTACAATTGGCCGGCGGCGATGCATGGAGAGGCTTCCAGCAGTACCAGCCCGAGCGGCGTGCAGGGTGTCTGTCCGTCGGGTTGGCATTTGCCAAGCGATGCGGAGTGGACAACGATGGAGCAAACACAGACCGCGATGGAGGTGTCTGATTTCGAATGGCGCGGCGACCATGCGGGCAAGCTAGCAGGCGAAGGTTGGGACGCTTCCTCCAAGGTGGGGGCCCCTGGCAATGAGTCGGATCCCAACCACAACGTTTCGGGTTTTTCCGCCTTTCCTGCAGGTTTTGTTGACAACGGTTACGGTTCTCCTACGCCTCATTATATGGGACAATTCGCTCACTTTTGGAGTGCAACGCGGGATAATATTTACAATTCCGCATGGTGTCGCGACCTGTATTTCAACGAAGCGCGTGTAAACAGAGACCTCAGCAGTATAAAATCCGGATTTTCTGTCCGCTGTGTCCGCGATTGAATAGTAGTGTGCCTCCGGCACACAGCCTCGCGCTTCCGCCGCATACCCCACACGGCTCTCACTCCGTTCGTTTCGTTTGGGGTTATTGAGATTTCGTGCCGCTGGCACGCGGCGCAAGTTGCTGAGACTCAAGATAGTTGAGGAAAACATATCTAATGAAATAATAAGACGGCATGTTAGACCGTTGTGCAACCGAAAAAGCAACATTCATCAAAATCAAAAACAACAATGAAAAAAGCAATGAAAAGAGTAATGTTCTTTATCGCTTGTGCGATATTGATTTCCTCCTGCGCGACGGGGAGTTTCGTGTCAACCGCCCCGAAAGCCAAGAACGACACCTCAACAAAGACCATCCAGTGCTACTATTCCACGGAGAAGCCCGACAGAGCCTACGAGGTGATCGGCCATGTGGAGGCAAGCGGCTTTGTATTCTCCTCGAACAAGCAGCTGGTTTACGCCCTGCAGAAGCAGGCGCAGAAGCAGCAGGCGGACGCCATCGTGAACGTCAGGTTTTCGTACATTCCCGCCCTGCTGATAGGAATTCCGTACGCGGAAGGGGACTTGGTGAAGTTTAAGTAGTACGTACCGATGACTTGCGCCGCGTGCAGGATGCACGCCATCTCAGTAACCCCACATAAGGCGACAGCCGCAGTGTGGGGCTTGGGGATCACCCGCGAATACTAGCGTGCCAGAGGCACGCCACTATATGTGTAGCAGTGGAAGTGGTCCATCGATGGTGATAGTAGTGTGTCTCCGACACACAGCCTTTCGCACCCGCTGCATGCCCCACACGGCACTCACTCCGTTCGTTTCGTGTGGGGTTATTAAGATTTCGTGCCGCTGGCACGAGGCGCAGAAAGAGGCCATTGTGAACGTAAGTCGTTGAAAGAATAAAAACGACATCTTCGCCGCATTGTCACCAAGCGCGACTGTGACGGAAACAATTTTTTTCACCACCTCTAACATATTGAAATTTTTAGTAATTTTGCACCCACATTCCTGAATTTCGTATGAAAATCGGGAATGTGATTCAGAAATCACTAAAATATGTACAAGAGAATCTATGATATTGAGAACCAGATTGATGAAGGGATGTTCTTGTTTGGCGCCCGTCAGGTAGGGAAATCAACGCTTCTTCAGGAGCGGTTTCCAAATGCCGTCTATTACGACCTGCTTATAGCCACCGTGAGGAAAGCATTCAAGCGTAATCCCGACTCTTTCCGTCAGGCCTTGCTTGACAAACCGGCCGGAACGCTGGTCATCGTAGATGAGATACAGAAAGTTCCCGAACTGCTCGACAGCGTCCATTGGTTGATGGCCAACAAAGGACTTTGGTTTGTCCTCAGCGGTTCGAGTGCACGTAAACTGAAACGTTCCGGAGCCAATACGCTTGGCGGCAGAGCCATTCCAAGGACACTGTTTCCATTGGTTTGGAAAGAAGTGCCTGACTACCAGATAGACAAAGCAGTCCAAAACGGGATGATTCCCCGCCACTATCTTGTTGATGACGCCACCGATCGGCTGGAGGCTTACGTGGAAGTCTATCTCAGGGAAGAGATTCGGGACGAGGCCGCCGTTCAGGATGTCGAAGCTTTCGAGCAATTCATGGAGGCTGCCGCCATTTCCGACGGCGAAATGATCAACTATTCAAATATCGCGAGCGACTGTGGTGTTTCTGCAAAGACCGTCAAGACCTATTATCAGATTCTGAAAGACACTTTGATGGGCTATGAGATACCGGCATACACAAAAGCGGTCAAGCGCAAAGTGGTGCAAGCACCTAAGTTTTACTATTTCGATGTGGGATTGGCAAACTATCTCATGGGGCGACACCATTTGAGACGGGGCTCTGACGACTACGGCCACGCCTTCGAACATCTTGTCATGCAGGAGATTATCGCATATCGCGGATACTATCGTCGTCGTGAGAAAATCTCCTATTGGCACACCTACAACCATCAGGAGGTGGATGCCATTATAGGCGATGCCGAAGTGGCCATCGAAATCAAATCCAGCGAGGAGGTGAAAACTCGGCACAAAGCTGGACTCAAGGCATTCAAGGATGAACATCCCGACTGCCGGCTGATTCTGGTCTCCCTCGACCCCATAACGAGACCTTCCGGAGAGATAGAACTCATCTACGTGACCGATTTCTTCAAGATGCTTTGGGATGGCGAGATATTTTGACATCTTACCAATTTGCCTACTGCCACTGGACTGCAAGCCTCACGCACCCGCCGCATCCCCCACACGGCACTCACTTTAAAATCCAAAAATATCATTATCTCCTTTAATTCCCTCTCAAAATCCCCACTTTATTCCGTCTCAACTCTCAAATCGGCCTATTTTCTTAATGCGTTGATTTTCAGTGCGCATTTTGTCTTTTAACCCTCATAATCCACCCTGTCCGTCATATTTTTAGCTGAGATGGAACATATTTTGGAAATGACGGAATATTTACGGGCGAAAGAATGGTATTTTTGCGGCGGAAATAAGAGAGGAATGATGCATAAGACCCATCTGAAAAAATTTCAACAAGGTGCAACCCTTTGCACTTTTTGCGTCATACTAATGTAAATGAACAGTTTATCAAAAATATTATACAATGGAAAGAATGAACACTTTATTCAGAAAAATTATGGCCATCGTTTTTTTGTCGATGACTGTTATGCCCGTAATGGCACAAACCACATTGACATTCATGGGAAAGGACGCCAATGGACAGCCGGTGCAACTCGATAGCGTGCGGGTATGCAATCTTAGCCGTGGATGGACAGAGGTGCTTTACGCTTCCGATCTTACATTGACGATGACCAATTCAGGGGTTGAACAACATGATTTACAGCCCGTTTTGTCTCAAAATGTACCCAATCCTTTCAACGGAATCACAGATTTTTCGGTGCAGTTGATGAAATCGGGGATGGTCAACATTGCAATATTCACCTTGAAGGGCGAAAAAGTGGCACACCTCAGCCAAAATCTGGGTGCCGGATGCCATACGTACCGGATTCAGCTTTCCAAACCGCAAACTTATTTGTTGAATGTGCAGATAGGGAAGGAGAGCAGCTCAATTAAGATGGTAAACACAGGAAATGCTGGCGTTGACCGGATTCATTATGTAGGAAACGGGGAATTGGAGACAGGCTTGTTGAAATCCGGGAGAGGCAGTACGGATGAGCTGTTTGTTTTGGGGGATACCTTATCGTTCATAGGCTTTTCCACGATTGCAGGTGCAGTCTGCACCAGTATGACGGTCACAAAGCAGATACTCTCCTCGCAGACCATTGAACTTCAGTTCACCGAAGCGGATGTTTTCGTTTGTGGAACCTCCCTTGTGTTCGACTATGACGGCAATGTGTATAACACTGTCCAGATTGGTGCACAGTGCTGGATGAAAGAGAATGTGCGTGCTACACATTTTGCCGATGGAACTCCTATCCCGATAGCGACAACCAACAGTACTACGAATGCTTACTGTTGCTATCCAAACAACGATGCATCTACAGTACCGACATACGGTCTTCTATACAATTGGCCTGCCGTGATGCAAATGGATTTCAACAGCGGAGAATCCGACATTCAGGGCATTTGTCCCGATGGCTGGCATGTGCCCTGTGAACAGGAATGGTACACGCTGCTATATTACATGATGGGACAGAGTAATTTGCAATGTGATAACCAACCTGACAACATAGGCAAAGCGTTGGCTTCCACATCGGGTTGGCAATTCTGTGGCGGTAACTGCACGGTGGGGAATGACCTTTCCACGAATAATGCATCTGGCTTTTCTGCTATGCCGGCTGGCGTTTATGAAGGATACTACGATGATGAAAGCTTTGGTTACGAAGCGTTTTATTGGTCTTCTTCGCAATCCTTGTACAATAATATGGCGGCAATAGAATATTTGATGTATGACAGAGCTTCATTATCTCATTGGAATTATGGGTGGCAAAATTTCTTGTCGGTTCGATGCCTTAGAAACGAGACGGACAGCGTCCATTCCGGCGGCCAACCTTGCCCGCAACATCCCACAGTAACAGACTACGATGGGAATGTCTATAATACGGTTCAAATCGGTACTCAATGTTGGATGAAAGAGAATCTGAAAACATCACATTATGCTGATGGCACCTATATTCCGACTGCCGGCACCCTTAGTGATAGTATTTCTTATCGTTATTTCCCTGAAGGTGACAGCAGCAATGTCAGCACTTACGGTTGTCTCTATAACTGGGCGGCGGTTATGAATGGGAATTCTTCATCCACTGCTGTTCCGAGCAATGTGCAAGGTGTTTGTCCCACAGGATGGCACATTCCCTCCGCTGCGGAATGGATTGTTATGCAAAATTATGTAGGTACGCAAAACGATTGTCAATGCGGACACAGGAGTGATTTGATAGCCAAAGCGTTATCCTCCACCACAGAGTGGGAGAGTAGTACCATATATTGTTCACCAGGGTATTTGCCGATGTACAACAATGCCTCTGGTTTTAGTGCTTTACCTGCAGGTTTTTATTATGGTGGCGGATATTCCGTTTTGGGAAGGGAAGCTTGGTTTTGGAGCACGACTGAAGTAGGAGTAAACGGTGCTGCTTATAGGAATATTCAAAATGATTTGGCGAACTTTCAAGAAGCGGGAACCTCGAACTATGTAGGCTTATCTGTCCGTTGTCTGAAGGATTAGGCTGGTAGCGTACCTTCGGCACGCATGTCCCAGCACTGCACCCGCCGCATACCCCACACGGCACTCACTCCGTTCGTTTCGTGTGGGGTTAATTCTATATCTTTTACATCTATTTGATATTCATATTGATACGCGATTTTTGACATACGCGGGGGACAAATTAGGTTCAAAAAGCACCGTCAAAAAGGGCTTGGCGGTGCCGTGATTTAAAGTGAATATGCCTCGGCATATCGGTGGCAAAAATAGGCTTTTTTTCAATACAATATATTTTAATGATACAACTGCTTCTTTCCTAATCTTTTGGGCGACCGGGCACGCTATCCACTCAAATTTCGTCCTTACGTCCTCATAACCGTTCCTATCGTTGTCGCGGTGTTGTGGAAACAGCGAAACTCATTCGACCAGCATGAATGCTTTTAGCTGTTATGGATTACCTTATTAATTCCATACAGCAAGCGTTAACAATCATTGCATCACGTTTCTTATGGCGGACAATGCCATAATCAAGGACGTGGACGGCCACCTGAATAAGGACGAATCGTCGGAGCGTGAGAGTTTCGGCGTGTTGTCTGTGGAGGCGGCACACTTCTCCGATGCAGCCGACAAGTATGTTTGGACAAAGTATAGTAGAGGACTGAAAGCAAAGGGAGAAAATTAGTTCCTGCGAAGGTGGGAAAATGAAAAAACGTATTATTTTTGCGGCGTTAAAATAAATATTATGGAATTGTCTGAATTTCAATTAGAATTATTGGATAAAATCAACAATAATACTTCTTCTGAACTTAGCTGGCTTGTCGAAGAAAACTACCATAATCATGCCAAATTTATTGAGGTGTTGAATTTGATAAAATATTTAGAAGACGAAGGCGCTATAGCGTTTACAAATGGTGGCTTTTTTTTCGTGACTAATGATATTCAGAAAGATAGGATAGAGCTAATCGTAAACTCATACGGACTCACAGACTCTTTAGTGGAGGTCTACCGAAAGTTAAGAAACAACAACTACACTAAGACATCAAAACTAAACACAATAATGACAAGTTCAAAAAAGAAAGATGTAATTGTAGACAAAATCAGTGAAAATATTCAAGTGAATAAAACCAATGGTAGAAATTCATCTAAATGGTCATTTATTATGTCAATAATTGCTTTTCTTACCTTGGTAGTGACAGTGTGTTTTGGAGTAAAAACAACCATCAATTCTAAAGAAATAGAAGATGTGAAAAAAGTAAATCAAAATTTAATAGAAGAAAAAGCAGAGATTGAAAATCGTTTAACAAATATAGAGAACACTATTAAAAATGATTCTTTGAGCGATACGAACGCTATCCGTTAAATCTTTTCTAACGAAAAGGATATTGCTCCTATCGTTGTCGCGGACATCAAGGAACACAAAAACACCGCCAAGGACCACAGTTGCGTTTTTGCTTTTTTCAATAGATAAATAAGATAAATAAGCTACAAATAACGGACACACATAGCTTCAGGCATCAACATACTTTCAGGGTAAAAGCCGCCAAAACGGGCTGTTTTGCGCTCAAAACAAGCCCTTTTCGATATGGATGAATGCCCCGAAACACCGCCCTGTGGGACGGTGGACGGCGGTGGTGATGATGCCGTTTCCCAACGGCTGAACCGCCGCAAAGGAACAAATGATAATTGAATGTGGACGGCTTGATATTTACAACGTGGACGGCGGCGCGTGCCGCCGCCGTTCCTTAAATTTTTGTTTACAATTATTTCCAGCCCGCCGCCGCCATCGTGCCGCGTTTATGCTGTTTTTTTTTTGTAGCGTAAATAACTGAATATCAATAGAATAACGGTGCGGCAAAAGTGCCGAAAATCTGCAAAAAATTCCGTTAATTTATTGTAAATCAACAAATTTTCTTTCAACTTTTTCTAACTATCTGATAACCAGCGAAATAATTTTCAAAAAAAAGTGCATTTTTATTTGGTGGTTTACGTAAAAAGTTGTATATTAGCGACATAAAACAAAGGGGATAACAAACCCCGACAATTTCAAACCCTTAAAAATAGAGATTATGCAAGTTGACGATGTTTTGAGATTCACGAACCTATTAAAGAACCTTTGGAGATTGTACGCCATTATCCCCGATGACCGCAAAAATGACGTGTACGCGGATATTTGCCGCGTTGAATCCCGAATGAGCGCGGACACCTACACACAAGTGATTGACAACTTAATTTCACTATGACCCAGCCCCGCCGCCCTCGTTCATATTTCGTGCAAAAGATGAAACGTTTATCAACGGCGCGGGCAGGGCGAGAGGCGGGACACGTTACACTTTAACGGCTTTTTTTCAAAAAAAAAGCGTGCAAAAAACTGATTAGCAACAAGAAACGAAAAATAAAACTACACAGCCAAACGGCGCGGCGATTCAGACCCGCCCGCTGTTGATAAACGGACAAACAAGCAGCAGAGCCGCCCAATTTTCACCATCAAAAACCCGAAGCAATGAACCGAACAACCATTTACAGAGAGCCGGAAACGGCGAAAGCCCCAGAAATCGAAATCCACTACAAAACCGCCGTAAGGCCGGCGCAACGCCCCCAAATCCAAAACGCGCCCGATGT
>Ga0310691_10001956_pt1 | contig 29393 bp, 29 predicted proteins | sample 176DNAGHGlowgp2_FD_203887 | JGI IMG/M metagenome (GOLD analysis project Ga0310691, IMG submission 203887) | Sheep rumen microbial communities from Palmerston North, Manawatu-Wanganui, New Zealand - 1766 DNA GHGlow gp2 (v2) (version 2) | ecosystem: Host-associated > Mammals > Digestive system >... | reverse complement strand
GCACCAGCCATATAGGTAATACCCTCCTGCATCAGCGCAATACCAGGGCTCGACGACGAGGTCATGGCACGCTTGCCGGCTCCGGCAGCACCATATACCATATAAATAGAGGCCAGCTCACTCTCTGCCTGCACCACCTGCATACCAGTGGTTTCCCAGGGTTTCAGCTCAGCCAGCGTCTCAATCACTTCACTCTGCGGAGTAATAGGATAGCCGAAATAGCCGTCGCATCCGCAACGAATAGCAGCATGGGCGATAGCCTCATTGCCTTTCATCAACACAACTTCTCTTTCTTCTGCCATAGTTTACTCCTCCACTTTTTTACGATACACGGTAATACACCCGTCAGGGCAGACTATGCCACACGAGGCACAACCCACACAGGCCTCCTCGTTGACAGCCTCCACATAGGGGTAACCATGCAGATTCACTTTGTTGGCCAAAGCGATGACTTTCTGAGGGCACGCAATGATGCACAATGAACATCCCTTGCACCTCTCAGTATTCACCTCAATGGCACCTTTCATTTTAGCCATACTTATTTAGTTTAATGCATTAAATCCTGAATTTAGGGTGCAAAGGTACAAATAAGTGAGCAAATTACAAAAGGAAATCTCGTTTTTTCTGCAAAAACAATCATCTTTCTGATTTATAGCATGAACAGACTCGCTTCATAGTTTGTCATCATCAGACGGTTTCTTGCTAATTAGCACACTTTACATACGCAAAATATGCATTTTACCACAGTTCTCAAATATTTTCCGTATCTTTGCACCCGAATTACCAACACCTGTCAGGAAATCAACTACGACGAACTTACCGAACTCTTTGGACTGGGCAGCGCCGTAACCACAAAAAAGTACGTCTACTATCTCATACAAGCCTTTCTGATTGTACAAATACACAAGTTCTCGTTCAAGAGCAAAATACGCCTGCGCGATGCAAAGGGCTATGTCATAGACACCGGCCTCATTGCCAATCGCAGCGAACCCCTGTTGCCCGAAAACACAGGTTGGCGACTTGAGAATATAGTGTACATCGAACTCCTGCGACGTGCTGCTCCACTTTTTTACGACATTTATTACTACAAGCCCACCAGCGGAGCAAGGGGGGCGACTTTGTCGTCTGCGAGCAAGGATGCCCGTTCCCGTATTCATCACCTCGTTCAGTGTTATACTCTCGTTCATAAGCTTATAGTTAATCTGTTTGTTAATAGGCGTTCTTGTCATGCACGAATATCGTCTTTGCCGTCAGCCAGATGCTCCAGTTCTCAATATACCAGATGTCGCGCTTCACGCGGCCCTCCATCTGCCACAGTTCCCTTGTCTCTCCACGGAATCCCGTCACCTGGGCCCAGCCCGTCAGCCCCGGCTTCACGAAGTGGCGCACCATGTATTTGTCTATCAGTTGCGAGTACTGTTCCGTATGCAGCAGCATGTGCGGTCTTGGGCCTACAAAACTCATGTCACCCTTCAGCACGTTCAGGAACTGCGGCAACTCATCTATATTAGACTTGCGCATAAAATTGCCGAACGGATACTTCCTCGGATCATCCTTTGTCGCCTGCACCTTGTCTGCATCCTTGTTCACGTGCATCGAGCTCTTTGGCGAAAGTATCCGTAAGATGAAGGCCAAGAAGTAAAACAGGGTAAAATAAAAATGACCCCGCCAGTCAAGACTTTAGAGGGGTCAAAATAAAAAAGTTTTCGGGGGTCAACGTCGCTTTGCCCTCGGGGGGCAAACGCGCGCGGCTTTTCCACGCATCGCCAATGACGAAAATTTATGCCACCTGCTCAATAAGAAATGAATATTATGCATTTCCCCCTAAAAATCGTGAAAGGACTTCTGGAGCAGAAGTTCCTTTTGCGATTTACAATTTATTTACGGCGTTTCATTTCTTCATCAGCCCATTTCATTCTCAATCGTGCTTTATCACGTGCCTCTTTAGCCCACTTCAATCTAATCTGTGCCTTAGATAAAGCATCGTTTGCCCATTTTGTATAGAGACGTGCCTGTCTGTAGTCTTTCTTCTTCGCATAGTTGTCTGCTTGACGTGTGTAGCCATTTGCTTTCTTTGTCAGTTGCTCAGCTTCACGTTCATAGTGCTCCGCTTTCTCATTATACTGTTGAGCTTTGCGTAGATACTTTTGAGCATTATCTGTTTGGGCGAAAGTTGAAGACAGCCCAAATAATCCGACGAAACACAAAAGAGCAAATATCTTTCTCATATTCTGATTTCAATATAATAATTATGCAACTACTAACAACTATGTTCCTACTAACACTTTGTATGCCATAATAAGCCCTGATGCTGCATTGTACCTGAGAATATATGTCGTTCCTTCACTTATACCTTTAAGTTTTCTTCCATCTATATCTATTACCTTTGTACCATCCGTAAAGACATAATAGTCTGCTTCATTACATTCATAAGATTCTTCTCCGATTCTCAGTGAGTAAACCTCTGGCTGTACACGATAATATGTGAAACTACCCATCTGAGTCATCACTTCCATAGCATTCTCTGTTAAAGCAGTAACAAACCATCTATATGCACGACGATAGCCATAACCATTAGACCATAAGTTCAACATAATAGCATTAGACATGTACGTTCCGTAAGTCCATGTGTCAAATCCATATTCAAGATAGTAATCGTAGCCTGTATAAGTCCTATCTCCATTGAGGGTTAATACCTCATAGTAACCTTTTCCTTTGCTTCCCCATAGCCAGTCCCCGATGAGCGTTGCTTCATTCTGCGCATCTTTTTTATCAACAAATGTGATGCTATCTATACGTTCTATTGGAACTTCATACACACTGCCGTCTTTGTAGTTTATGCACATCGTGTTCTGTGCCATCATTTTGTGACACAAAAACACAGATAAAATTAAAATAACATACAATCTATTCATATACAAATACTTTTAAGAACGTATCAATCATTTGGGGGCCAAGCAAACATCTGACAAAAGTATATGGCATAGAAATATTCTTTTCTTTAGTTTCAGGCATTCGCAAGCAAAGAAGCTATTTGATTATCCTTATACCCAGCAATGACACATCCAACACGCATAACTAGAAACATCAAATCAGGGTGGGTAAACGCATAGGCAATGAAATCATCAACATAAAGTTGTGCAATATGTTCATGTTTCCTTGCATTGTTGGTATTGCATAACTACAGCCTTGTATCCCAACACTTTTACCCCATACAGCACCCAAATGTCCATATGCAATGCGGGCAGCACCGCTACAATGTTGCCCATTGATATTACTTCCAAACACGAACACCTCGTTTGGCTGTAAACTCTCTATCAATTTAGGTGTGAAACTCATTATTTTTTTACAATAGATCAATATTGTCAATGCCTTCATCGGATGTACTCTCATTGTCTATGTCTGATAAGTAATCACATCCGTCATCTTCAAGATTATCTGCCTCATCAAAATCATCTTCGTCATCTTGCTCATATGGTTCTATCTGATCATACGCGTAGAGCCCTTCGCTATTACTGCTATCTATTATTTGTGGAATGTCAAAATCAGTCTCAAATTCGGAAGGGAGAACGACTCCATTTTCAACAAAATACTCATAGTCTTCTTCTATTTGGTCATTTGCATCAAGGAGTTCTTGAAGATTTTCGTTATGAGAACACGCATCAAGAAACATAGCCTCTTGTTCAGATGACATTGCACCATCCAACCAGGCAGCGAAAGCTTCTTCCGATATAACTGGATTATAGAAATTAGCCATAATTCTGCTCCTCCTCCTTTCTTAAAACCTTTAAAAATTGTTCTTTTGCCATCTTATGCTTGTTATAAAAAGTATTCATGTTCATGCCCATAATTTGTGCTGTCTCTTCGTTCGTATGCCCCTGAAAATAGCGCAACCGTATGAGATGACTATATCTCCTATTAGGCATTAGCTGAAGAATAATCTCTGCATCATAATTATCTAAAGAAGATTCATCTATACTTATAGACCCAGAACACGCATCAATTCTTACACCCTCATCATCAAATTTTTCTGAGATACGATTTGTGGAAAATTTTTGTTTACGCTCATACTTCTTATAACAATAAAAAAGACAAACAGTTTTAAGCCATGTATAAAGAGTACTTTGAAACTTAAATTGTTCCAACTTGCATAAGCCAGAATCTCTTCCTGGAGTCATGACGTGAACGTATATCTCATTTATAAACTCCATACATGAAGAACAGTCGGTATGATAATTATCATATACCGACTTAAACAATGGATAGCATTTCCTGTAAAAGAACTCACGTGTTAAGCGTTCGTTGCGTTGTAATAACGCAAGGACAATGTCATGGTCATTAACTTCCATCTCATATTAATTTATTTTTTTTTCTTTTTACCTCCAAAAATAGATTTTAGCGAAAACTTTGCTTTCTGATAAACCATCAGTTCAGCTTTAATTCCGTTACATTCAACAACGATAATGCCGGAACGTTCTTCACCTGTTTCATTTGTAGAAGCCGTTAACGTTAGAATATCACCATTTTTGGTTACATTTGTCCATTCTGGGCATTTATATGTCCAATTATCATAATTGCAGTTTACTGTAACTTGATGATTATCATCTTTCTTTCCAGACGATTTAAACTCTATCGTAGATTCGGACAACGATAATGTTACAGGATCCATTTTTGGTAGAGGATCAGGTTCTTTTATTTCTTCTTCTTTTACAATAGGCTCGATGTTTTTCTTAACTGTAACATTCTTCCTTATAGTTGTTATGTTATTTTTGCAAATTTTAATTTGGTTATCACACATGCTTTTTTTATCAGCAGAATCATAGGCTTTTTTTGCAGCAGTAAATTTCGCTATTGCCTGATTCTGCGACCTTTCATTCTGTTTCATCTGCAACTCTTGACCTTGTTTGAACAATCTATCACCAGCAGATTGAGCATTTATGCCAATAGGAAAGCACATAACCAAAATAATAATATATAATCTAACCATGTATTTCATACTTAATCTTTTTTTAATGCATTAGAAATCTTATTTGAACGAATTCTGAACTCTTGGGCAATATCTTCCATTCCTTCAGTTTCAAATTCTTTGGCTTTATTATCAAGTTCTTCTTTTGCAACGCCCAAAACATATCTTGCCTTTTTCTGTCCTTCCTTAATTGGAAGCAAATTAGGCCTGTTCTTTGTGACACCATTAGACAATTCAATGGCTTGTGTATATTTGACATATGCATCAATAAAAGCCTGCTCATAGCCTTCATCGTGCTTTTCTCCCTTTTTCATATCTGAATCAGCATCTTTTTGCAGTATTTTTATACGATTTAGGATAGAATCATTTGTTGCAATCTCTGCCTTAATAGCAGCTTCTTTCTTTAGTGTTTCTTGTTGGTAAGATATTCCAGCTATTGCTGCTATAGCCAAAATGGCAACAATAGCAGCAACGCCCAAAGAAATCTTTTTTGATTTCTTCATTTTCATTTTCTTACCATCAAGATGCTCCATTGCAACACGCATTTGTGATGCGGTTTGATAACGTACAGGCTGGTTCTTATCAGTTGCACATTCTATTATTTTCCGAAGACCTCTATCCTTAACCAGCGATAATGGAATTTTCTTCTTTAATTGTTTTTCTAGTACAACATGTGACGGCCCTTCAAATGGAACATGACCAACGACACACTGAAAAAGGAGAATCCCCATTGCATATATATCTGTTGTTTGATCTTGATGCTTTAAGTCTCCCATAGCCAGCTCTGGAGCAGCATATTCCGCTTTTCCCATGAACATTCCTGCTGTTGTAAGTCCACGGTCATTGGTTGTCAACTTGTTAACCTGTTTTGCTATTCCAAAATCAATCAATTTTATATGGCCGTCTTCTGTAACCATTATGTTTGAAGGATCTATATCTCTATGAATATAACCAGCATCGTGCAATGCAATAAGTCCTGACAGGACGTTCATCACAATATATTTTGCAAAATGGGCAGAGTCAGTTTGATAATCCTTTAACAACTTCTGAGCAAATGGTATGTCATTGCCATCTTTGTCTGTACATTTACCCTCAAATATATCAGACAGCGATACGCCGTGAAGTAACTCACTGACTACATGATAATGTTTGTGAACGTTATTTCCGTTTCCGGTTTCAACTTCGACAAAACCTAACATCTCTATAAGATTGTCATTTCGCAATTGAATAGAGGCTTCTCTGCGAGCTCTTTCTATAGCATGTGGAGGAAGATCATCATAAAGAAATTTTATAGCAACTGGACGTGACACCTTTGTAGCCACGTCTACACATACTCCTTTCATGACTTTGCCCATACCTCCTTCACCTATTGCCGGTTCCGAAGTATCAACTTCAAAGTATATATTTTTTTTCTTCTCTATTTCACCTTGTAATCTTATTTTTGCCATAATTCTAATTAAGATTTTCAAACTTAATAAACAGGTAAACCGTATTCGTTTTCGTCATCGCTGTCTTTAATCATGAGATACAGAAACCACAACCCTCCAATAAATGGAACTAGTGTGATAAAATACCAGAATCCACTATGTCCTGTATCATGAAGACGACGGACTATAACGCAAATATTGGGTATAATCAATGCAAGACAAACAAGAGGGTACCCAACACTAATGGTTATTATTGCCCCCTCGTAACCATTTATGGCTGCACCAATTAGAGCAAAAATTACAGCAACAACAATAAAAACGAGCCAATTAAAGAAAACGAACCACCAATATTCGGATCGTGGTGCACGGCCTTGCATTGTTGCATATTTATCTAAACACACCTTTATGGAGTCTGATAATGTCATAATAGCCTTTTTGGGGTATCTCAGTCCAAAAGTGCATAGCACAATCTGAACCGAGATACTGATTTATATTACTTATTTAACAACTCTTCATGAGAGAACACAATAGTAATGTCCTTGTCTTCTGCATCATAGACATACTTTAAACCAATATTATTACGCGCCAAAATGCCGATCAACTTACTCATCTCAGGTGACGAAAGATCTTTAAACAACTTGTTTTTAATACTATCCACGTTTTCTTTCTCAAATCTTTTGTCTTTAACTTTGATATAATAAGTGAGCAAGCTATCGCCTTCTATGTATTCACATTTTGTCAATACTGTACCGTTTGACAATTCAGTCTCATTATTTGCATTAATTTGTTCTACAATCTTCTGCAAAGTTTCTAAATCTTGATTCTGTTTTTTGCAGCTGCAAAAGTAGCAACAAATCAAGAATGAAGAAATCAAAACGAATAATCCTTTTTTCATAATACAAAAATTAGAGAATATTAAACGAAGTTACGAACACAACATCACCGCTTTCAATAACTTCCACCTTATATTCACCTGCTTTCCAGAAGCCTTCTTTGGAGGAACCAAATTGATCAATTTCTATCATCTGATTCTTTTTTGATTTTTGAATAGTGATTTCACCCTCCGCAGTAACTTTCTTGTTAGGAAGAAATATGGGATTTCCATCAGGTTTCGTGACTTTCAACTGAATCTTGAATTCTGTGTCCTTATTTTTCCAGGGATTAAATTCAATGCGAGCCTGGATGTATCTTGCATTAAAACTACGCAATGGTTGATCGTAAGCAGATTTCTCTTTCCCGTTTTCATCTAACAAGCGGAAAGAGACATTTGCAATGGCATCCCTAAGCACACTTGGTGGAATGTTCTTGCGAGCTTCACGTTCTGCTCTCTCTGCCGCCTCTCTTTCTGCCTTAAGTGCAGTTCTATAAGCCGTTTTAAATTCAGTGTCGACGTTTTCAAAACGTTTGAAATACTTGTCAAATACAGACGTAAAATCTTCTGTTCTGTTTGCATAAACTTGTATTGTAATCTCAACCTTCTTTTCTTCTACTGTAAGCTTTACTGTTTTATGGGAACGATTGACCTCGTTTACTGCAACTATTGCTGGCATCCGCTTATATGAATTTTCGTCAGTTCCAACTTTAAATGCCTTCCGGTGGAATGTGTAGAGAATTGGAGAGTCCTCATCAAATGTAATCCAGTACAAAACACCCGCCCGACGAAAGCAAACGCTGTTGTCGGATGTGTCAACACTAGGATCATACTTTTCCTTTAGCAAATATGCATAAAGACTGCGTTGAGCTTTCTCTTGCGCTGGAGTTAAATCGCCCGCAAAAACTTGTACCGTAGATGCCAAAAGTAAGCACCAAATCAATTTAATTGTTTTCATACCGTTCTATTTTAATTTATTATACTTGAATAGTCATTTACAATATTGCCATATTTGTCATACAAGACTATAATGATTTCAATATGCGAAGGAATACTTAATAACTTTCTTAAACCAGCTTTCACTGTTGCTAGATTACTCAACATTTCGCTTGTTATCTCATCAGATGAAAGGTTTTCGTAACGAAGAGAGAATTTCACCATTTCATTTGAGACTTGTACAGATTCAATAATTACTCCATTCCCCGTGTCTATGGGACATGCTTTCGTGAATTCTGCTAATGAGGAACGCCAACTGTTTCCTACATTCGATTGGCCTACACCTTGCACATTCCAACCATTATTGGTTCTTAATGCAGTAACGATCTTCTTCCCTGATTGACTATAAAGCTCACATTTAAATTCTGCACCTGCTTTGAAATAATAGACTTCACGATGCCAACCATTTTTATTATCAACTGCTTTTCCATTTGCTCCATAATAAGAGATTTGTGTTCTCTGATTCTGGTCATTATATTTATATTTAGTTGTACTATATCCAGATGAACCATTTATAGGTTTGTCATTCGTTCCATAATAAGTCGCAGTTTCTGTTAGGCGCATAGAATTATATGTATATACAATCTTATGATACTTTAATTCCTTATCGGTATAAGGTTTTCCGTCTAATGAATAATACGCTTCTGAGATCTGTAGCCCAGAGTCATCATAAGTAAAACGCATTTCACACCAACCTCTTTCACCATCACATTTTTTACCATATCCATCATAGCATATTAATTTAGTCCTATTTCCTTTCTTGTCATATTCTACGCGTCCTTCCTTGGCGACACCATTTGTAATAATCGGTTTTCCTTCTATTCCAAATGAAATCTGATGGTTTACCTTATTCACAACCTTATCAAACTGATTAAAATACTTATGGACTTTACTATTGTCGTTACCTCTTGATCCACTTTGGGTAAAATACGTTATAGATGTATTATTACCCCTCTCGTCGTATTCTTTTTTTACAACAGCAAAGTTCTGTCCCTTTACGTTTGATAGTTGTCCGTTGATACCAAAATACTCCTCTTGAATACAAAGATTTCTAGAATTGTATTTTTTGCTTATTTTATGGTATCCGCCGTCACAATTAATGGCATTCCCATTATTACCATAATACGACTCCTCAATTACATTGTCTCTCTCATCATATAAGTATCTGGTTTCTTGCATCCCAGACGCAAGAGAACCATTTATTCCTATCGGACGTTTTTTTACGACATTACCTCTTAAGTCAAAAGTTCGGTCAAAACCTGCGCATCCACCAACTGTCATAAACTTTCCGTCAGCATTCTTATATCTCTCAGATACGATATTACCTTGATCATCATATCTATATTCACAACGAGAATAATAATAGTTCAGGACACATGGTTTCTCATTTTTGTCAATGAAATAACGTGCAACTTCGTTTCCATTATCATCATATTCATAACAAGCAGCGGCTATTCCTTCATTTGTCATAACAAGCTGGTCTTTATTATCCAAATATGACACACGTGTATAATTTCCTCTTGCATCATATTCTCTTTTAATATAACAGAAATGCTGATTTGCCAAGTTTACACGCGTCTTGTTTATGTCTAGGTAGGTAATTGTTTCAACACGCCCCTGACTATTATACGACACTTCAAAACCTGCATATCCTAGAGAAGGAGGTGCATATAGTTTACCATTTGCGTCGTGGTAGAATTCTGTCAACAAATTGCCTATTGAATCATATGTGCATGTTTTATGCTTCCATGTTGCTCCTTCCATAAGCTCATCCACGGCATTTAAAAATTTAATATCAGTTGGATTCCCATGCTCATCATTTGTTAAAGAAACTTTAGCATAGATTGTTCCATCTTCAGCATCATTGAAGAATGCAACATTACCATTTGCATCAATCATGGTACGCTTAGAAAGATAGCCGTTTTCGTCGTATTCATTAACATATCCACTTACGCCCTTAATATATGTTAGATTTCCATCCAGTCCAATATACAATTGTTTAACGAGAAACCCTTCATCATCATATTGATACATAACCCCAGCAAATGGATCATCTTTACGAATCATCATTTGGCCACTAATATCTGTGTATTTTTCAAATTGCCGATTTCCCCATTTGTCATATTCTAGTAATACTATTGGACAATTGTTTCCATCACTACTTGGTTTCCCGTCTATTGTTTGATATTCTATTTTTGAAAGATTATCATCCTTATCATATTCAAACAGTTTTATCCCCAACCCAAATTGGGTGGCTTTTGCTTTTCCGTCTTTTCCTAAATAATGTTCTTCTATAACACGCCCTTCTTTATCATAAACATAACTTCTTCCAAAAATTCCTTGACCGTCAGGAACACGAACATTTCCAAATCCCGCATATTCGACCTTTTCTAATCTGCCTTTCTTGTCATAACTTAGAATGTATTTTGAAATCTTGCTCTTTCCTTCTAATTGAGTATCAAAGGCGCTTTGGAAAAGGCTCACTTGGGAATTCAAAGTCATTTCAGTTCCAAGCTCATCATCAAGTTTAAAAGTACAAGTCTTAAAATTTGTATCATAGTCTTTTACGTAAAGCACTTTACCGCTACAGTTCATGTACTTTGCCGCATCAACCTTTTCACTTCCTTCGGTATAAGTAAGCGTCATGTCAATAATTTTATCTTTGTCTTCCGAATCATGGTGGTTTACCAACTTGCCTTTGCTGTTTACGTATGAAACCCTACGCAACTTATGCTGGCAATATTCAAACCGATATGAAGCTTCTCTATGAGACATTTCACGTTTACTCAAACTACCTATTCCTTGAGGAATTCCATATATTTCTACATAGTCTTTATAATAATCAACTTTTGTTCGATAATAATCCCACGTAAATACGCCAATCCCCAAAAGAAGCATTGCAACTGCAATCCCTGTATACAAAAGAGGACGTGGAATTGGATCTGGTGCAATAGCTTTTTTAACTGCAGCTTTCATTTCCTTACACGATTGATAACGAGCTTCTGGAACTTTCTGAGTGGCCTTATCTACTACAAGCTGTATCTTGTCAGATATATATGGGTAATATTCTGACATTCGTGGCATGTTGTCTTTGACAATGTGACTCTTAATCTCTTGAGCAGTCATCATTGTTGAATCATATGGTGCCCGCCCTGTTAACATATTGTATATTAGAACACCTAAGGAATAAATATCAGAACGAACATCAACGCTTTTTCCATATATTTGTTCTGGACTCATATATGTGGGTGTTCCCATAACATACTGACTCTCTGTTACATTAGCTTCCGAAACGATTTGGGCAATACCAAAATCCATCACTTTAATGTGACCGTCATCCTGAATTATGATGTTGGAGGGTTTTATGTCACGATGAACAATACCCTTTGAGTGTGCATATGAAAAAGCATCCAGAATATCACAGATTAAAGGATATGCTTTTTTCTCAACTATTAACCCATTTTTCTTCTTTATAAAGTCTTCTAAGGTCACTCCTTTTACGTACTCCATTATAAGAAATACGCCATCTGATGTTTCTACATAATTCAAAAACTTTACGATTCCAGGATGGTCTAATGAACATAGAAGTTCTGCTTCTTGTTTGAATTTTGCACGAAGTACTGCATTGCGAGCCACTTCCGGGCGAAGTACTTTGATTGCAACTTGTTGATCTATGTTTGTATTAGCAGCAAGATAAACACTACCCATGCCACCAGATCCAATCAATCTTAAAACTCTATAATTTAAAATATCTGTAGGTATCATTTCTAAGCGTTTATATTAACCAATGGCGAATTTCCAAATAAACATTGATATACCTGCAAGAATTGCAGCAACTAAACCTAACTGACGGTGTGAGTCTTTGTATTTATGCACTTTCTCTCCATTAGTAAGATTTACTTTCTGGTTGTAAATCATAACTCCAAAGGCTATACCAAGCAAACCGCCAAGAATGGCAAATATATAAGCTGCCACAAGCCATCCAGTTGCATCCTCTGGCTCATATGTTATTATGTCTTCATCATTAGCGTCATTTATTTGTTCTGTTAAGGGAACTACTTTTTGGGCAGATGACAATTCTGCGTCTTCTACATTCTGAATTGCCCGAGCTCGTTTATCTAATTCTAAAACGACCTCGCTCCAATTCAATTTTCCATCTTTCACTCCTGCAAGATATATTTCAGGATATGATCCCCCGACAGGAATGTTGACCGACTGTTTCTTGATATTTTTTCCGTTGACGATACTTCCATTTGCACTACAATCAGTAAAAATATAATATTTATTCCCAGTCATTGCTCTCAATTCCACGTCTGCATGGTGACGACTTATTTTACGCTCTGAATCATTTATAATGATATCGCATTTTTCGCGCCCAATAGACACCATTACAGCAGTGTTAGAAGAACTGGTGTGGCTTACATGTGTCCCACTTGTCAGTGCACCTATGAATTCATAACAATTTTGATAACGCTTTGTCATGTTTTTGTTTGTGGCATTATCTAAAATATGTTGTAGAACCTCAGAGGCATCTTTTTTGTACTTTGACAATCTTGGAAATTCCTGACTAAGAATTGCATCTTTTGTTTCATATTCACTTCCTAAAACATTGAATGCATGGTGACCTGTGAGCATAAAAAACAAAACACAACCTAAGGAATAAATGTCGGTGTTATAATTAACGGAATATCCTCCAGCTTGTTCAGGACTCATATATCCATCTGTACCAATAACAGACCCTGCGATAGTACCACCACCGCCATTTTCCATATCTTTCGCGACACCAAAGTCTAACAAGCAAATATTACCATTAGGTCGTATCATAATATTTGAAGGCTTGATGTCACGGTGTATAATATGAGCATTATGTACACATTGTAAAGCATCAAGTATCTTCAAAATCATTTCAACAGATTCCTGTTCAGGGATAGGGCCATTCCTTAAAACATATTGTTCGATGTTTAGCCCCTCAACCATTTCCATAATGATATAGTAATTTTGGGAATACTCATCAAAAAATGCCAGATGCAGTTTGACAATGGAAGGATGGTCGCATTTCAAAAGAAATTCGACCTCCTTCTCAATTCGGGTTCTAATTGACCAGTCTGTTGCAAATTCAGGAAGAATCTCCTTAATGGCAACAACGTTTCCCTGACTGTCAAAACCACGGAATATCTGACCCATTCCACCTCGTGCTATTGGGGAATCCTCTATGGTAAAATTTGCTATCTGTCTCATTTATTTTTCCCTTGAAAGATCTTCCTTCACTATATTAAAATCAGGATTGTCCACCTTTTGTCCTTCTTCACCTTTTGCCTTTTTCCCAACGACTTCTTCTTGGAGAACCCTTTTGGTTTTGACCTTTGGAGTTTTCTTTTCTTTTTCGAACACTGCTTTTTCTTTTTCAGAAAGATTATTATCTTCCTTCTCTTTTTCTGCAACAGTACGCTCTTTCACAACAACTGTCGTTTTATTAGTTTTTTGCTCGACAGCTTTTTCTTTGACAGGAATTGTTGATTTTGGGACAATTAGGTCTGGTTCGTTATCGCTTAAAAACCAATATATTGCACCGCCAATTACACATGCAAACAAGCATGCTGCTATAGCATAAAAAGGCGTTTTACTCCTTTTTCGCTTAGTGTTGGTATATATACCTCCAGAAGTGTTATTCGGATTATATCCAGAAACGTTCTGAGGGGCAACACCAGGAAATTCCACAAGTTGGACTGTTATATTATCCAAACCACCAGCGGCATTCGCTAAGTTGACCAATTGCTGTGCTCGCTCACTGAGCGACAACTGACGATTTGCGACGGTATTTAATATTGCATTATTATTAATCATACCGCTCAAGCCGTCTGAACAGAGCAAAAAAACGGCACCTGGTTCTGGTGTAATTGGCATCTGTCCTATTACTGGCGGTATCATTCCGTCAAGGCCTAACGCATTTGTTATTTGGTTTTTATCTTGATGGTGTTCTGCTGCTTCTTGTGTAATTTCCCCGGCATCCACAAGTGTCTGTACATAAGACTGATCTTTTGTTATCTGACGTATCATACCACCTGCTATATAGTAAATACGACTGTCACCCACGGAACCAAAGTAAACTTTTCCTTCTTTGATGATAATCATTACGCAAGTGGCTCCCATTCCAGAAAGACTTACATCTTGAGCTGCTCTTCTGAGGATAGCCTGATTCGCAGCAACAATAGAGCGTGTAATAGCCTCTTCTGGAGAAGCAAAAGTATTGTCTGTTAAGATGTCTTGTATGACAGTCACTGCAAGCTGAGATGCCACGTCTCCAGCATTCTGGCCACCCATTCCGTCACAAACCGCAACAACTCGCCCATTAGGAGAGTCAAAGGTCACCATGCTGTCCTCATTGACATCACGGACTTTACCTGAGTCTGTACAATTTGCTAAAACATAGTTTTCCATAATCAAGAAAGTTTGGGAATAGCTATAAAGATAAATACAGTTCCTCCGAGACGTATAATGTCGTAATTTTGCAACTCGCCTTCATCTGACAATTCTTTGTTGACAAAGGTGCCATTACTTGATTGCTCGTCACGATATTTAAATTTATTATCCACATTTCTATAAAGGATGGACATGTGTCGACCTGACATTTGATTATCTTCAGGAACAGAAATATCGCATGAACGATCTCGTCCAATAAAATTCTTACCTTCATAAATATTGTAAGACTTCCCCAATGGATTGCGATTATAAGTAACAAGAAAGCCAACAAGCTTTCTTCCTTGTGTTGAGGCTGCTCCTTTAGGCGGACGTATCACAGTTCCTCCTCCCACAGGCCTTTGTGGTGCCTGCTGATCTTGATGCTGATGTATTTTGGTTTCACCAACAGCATCATTCCCACCATAGACTGCTGCTCCACCAGCCATAGGGGATGCTCCTCCAAATGGTTGATTATCGGATCCTGATGGTGGCGTTACATGTGTACCTCCTGCATTGTCTGAAGGCATTTGGTTGTAGGGAGGCATCCCAAAACCTGGTTGCGCAGCATATTGCGTCTCGTTATCACCTTTGGGACAAAGAGGGCATTCGTCCCCATAAATACTTGAATCATAAATGTGTCCGTTTGGACAAACTTTCTTTGGCATAACTTTCTATTTTTTAATTTTTGGTTCTGCCTAATATTCCAAGACAGAACCTATTATGTTTATAACTATCAATATTTATCCGAGAAACTCTTCACCACCAACCATTTCATCATACGATTCAGTCTGCTCAGCTTCTGCAGTGTAATCTGCACTGGATTCAAGCGTTTCTTCATCTGTTTCGACATTTGCATCTGCCATATAATTCTCAGTGGTGCTATCGTCATACTCTTCAGCTTCAGCCAGATAATCTTCATGGATTTCTGCGCTGTATGAATCTTCCTCGACATCATATGCATCATTTTCAGCGAGATAATTGTTCCCTTCACCATAATCATTTACGTCGGCATGAGGGTTGTAGTCTGGATTGTTTTCCGCATAGTCATCGTGGTACGATTCGCCAGTTTTCTCATCCTCAAAATTGTTGTGAATTCGATCTTCAGGACGTTCCTCTCCATCACGATATGCAATCCAATGAGAATCTTCAGAGGGTTCCTCGCCAATTGTAGAGTTGTTGTGAATTTCCCTCGTGTGAGCAGTTTCGTGGCCCATGTGGACATGGTCAGAAACATCATACTTGACAACTTCGTTATCATCAAACCTACCATTACCGTCCATGTCAATTGCCAGAACATCTGCATGATCGTCGCCGTCAACGTCCATCAGCACAAATTTCTTGCCATTAACTGTACCCGACTCCATAGAACCCGTCACATTACCATCACCATCATACACGACGGTCTTCTCATCCCAAGTAACTGTAGGTTCCTTTTCCTCCTCAACATGTTCTACAGGCTTTTCTACATAAACGACACGTTCCGTTACCGTTTCAGTATGGGACTCTTCAGATTCCTGGAATGATTTGCCCGCGTTTGCACCGTCCACTACATCATCTGATGTAAGAACTTCTTCTGGATTAGGAGCTGGTTGTTCTGATGCAGCATACGCAGCACCTCCACCAACAACAGCACCACCTGCTAATAATGCAGCTCCTGCAGCTAATCTTTTGGCCGTGTTGCTCTTCTGAACTGCCATGTTCTCATAATCGTCAACATTCATGCCTGGATTTGTTCCGTTCGTGTTCATAATTCTAAGTTTTTAAAAATTATACATTCAATTTACAAGATTTTTGCGATCTCTATTAGTATAGACTCTCAAACTTACGACATCTTACGGTAAGAAAGCAAAATTATTCTATTTCACAATTTTTATGATATAGGTCTCTGAGCTACTTTCATTAACGAGCGCATAAAAACCTGGGGATAAATAAGTAAATGATATACTACTAACGTTATCCGACAAGTCTGTTGTAGAAGGCTTAATGCAATTACTCTCTCTTGTTTTAGGAGAAAAACCCTGTGTCGAAGAGCCGTTTTTCATCAACATATTATCAAGTGCTATCAGATTCCATGTTTCCTGAAATTTTGCGCCTAATGACTTGAATGTAATAACAATTCCTTCCGGGAAAGGAAACACCTTTTTGTCGGTATAATAGGTATTGCCATCCTCAAGTTTTGTAATTGCTGGTTTAATTCGGAATTCATTAACATATACATTATCTTGTGAATATGGGGCATTACTATCGTTTTGATAATCTGTGCGATATTCAGAAATCTTCCCTGATTGTATATTTTCTTTTTCGCCGTTTGCATATAATAATGTGATATACTGGTCCTTTTCTTTTTTGCCATAATGTTGGACAGTAATAACACCCGATTTAGTTGTTCCGTCTTTTAAAACTACAGTGTTGGTGTAATCCACTATATCATACACCTTAAATGACTTGGAACTTGAAATTTTTCTGGTTTCCGAAATCTCATTCCATTTTAAAACTATAGTATTTTTTTGTGTCTTTATTGCTATCTTGTCACCAGGAGTTTGGGATACTATAAAGCCTTGATATGTTTTGCCAGAATTAGTCGTAATTTCGTCTTCGACAACAGGCTTTCCATCAATATTTACGGTTTCTTTCAAAATTGCGCTAACATCTTTCCATTTGATTTTGTACGTATTGGGAATGATGTTGTCATAAGATATTTTGGGGGCATTAGAATGTTCAACTTTAGCGACATCTGTAAGCAAATAATTCTTGGTTCTAATTTCATAAAGAATCAAGTATCTTCCATTAGCATCCCCTTGCAAAGCTTTTTCCGTCAAAGCCCAACGCTTCCATTCACGAGGCAGGTTCTCATATTTAACCTTTTTCTGTTTTTTCGACAACATTTGTGCGTCATCAACAACGAAAGAGGCTGACTCTGTTGCAATAGTGATGTCAATTCCAGGTCGTTGTACTATTATCTTACCAATTAAAGATGATCCATCAGATAGTCTAATGGTGGTCTTATCCTTTGCATGTATAGAATGAACTACTATACCGGCTATCACTAATAGTATTGTACGTTTTACTGTATTCATCATATCTTACCTTTTTAATTGTGAATAAAATCGTTGTGCAAAATCTCTTGACTATCCAAGTGATTATCATATACCGTATTCTCAGGGGGAAGTCTAAAAAAGGATGGAGTGCCTTTTTCTTTAATGGAATTCTTTCTTGCAGCCCGTGAACTGATAATACCAGCTTCATTGCCATCAGAAGTTCCTGTTCCCAAAATTAAATCAAGAGCTTTTGCTAATAAAGGCTCCGACTTATCACCCAATTCCTTTTTTGATGTAGAATATCCATCTGGAATTATATAATCTGCGGCAATTCCCTCATCTGGTGTCGTTTCCATAAGTGCATTATGGTACCGCATTGTGATGGGCTGTAGTTGATATCTATATTTGTTATCTCGAATTGTCCACGAACCAACACCTTTTCCGTATGTCTGCTCACCAATTATAATAACATCCATAAAAGGACGCATACTAATGATTGCGGCTTCTGATGCAGATGCACTATGTTTTGATGTCAATACAAAGACTCGCTTCAGGTTTAACCCATACATAGGAGAACCTAATACGTTTTGCCCATTGTCTGGTGTTGAAAAAAGAGTAAATGTTATGCCGCTTCCAGTTTCTTTTTTAAGTTCCTCCGTAAGAACATCATTATATGTACACTGCTGAAAAATTTCGTTATATCCCCTTTCATTGACGATCGAATTAGATAAATATCTACAGGTGTTAACGTAGCCTCCTGGGTTATAGCGCAGGTCTAAAATCAACTCATCTATATGGGCATTATAGAATCTTTTAAACGTGGGAATGAGTTCAGTTATCTCATTAAATTCCAAATAACAAAGATAGCCTACCTTAATATCCCTGATATTAAATATCGAGTCTAAATATACAGTTTTTGTCGGGCCGAAAATGTCAGAGGCTTCAATGGTATCTTTTGGAATAATAGTGTTTTTATTATCCAAGCAAACACGAACAATTCTGTTTTGATTATCTGTCGGAACGACGAAATTTCCCCTCTTTAAGCCTTTTTTTCTCAGTTCTGGACACGTAACATAGAGTACTTGCCTAAAGGATTTCCCATCTTCCGTTTGGTATGTTTGATAAGCATACCCAAAATTACTATTCTCTTGCGTTGGTGTATATGATGAGTTGTTTTCGCAATAAGAGAAGCGATCGTTGGGGGATAATAAGGACTTGAAAAATGTTACAGGGTCCGTGCCATAATTACAATCCAATGAGTCCGGCAAATCCTCACGCCATAAATAATCATGGTTCATTTTACTATAGATCCATTTGCAGTCTTCTTCGAATGCACCAGCGGGATTGGAGATTGGGTGTTCTTCCGGCGACAAAATATCGTCGGAAGAACAATTTGAGATACTTAACATGCAACATAGCATAATGCTACATGTCAAAAGATTATTTAATTTTACTTTCATCAAAATCTTTAAGATACAGGGTGCCTGCGTTGTAATCGTTTCCTGTAAATTCTTTTAAAGATGTCACAGATCTGGTTGAAGTCAGTGCACCAACTTCAAATGTTACATTATTGGTTTGTGTAGATTCGGTATCGTACAGATCAAGTATAATTCCATATTCAACACCAGCCTCTAAATTTATAGTTTGTTCCTGAGCGATTTCGCTAAGCCATGAATCGTTCTGTAGTACAGAAGCCCTAAAACTTACGTTCTTCATTGGCAAAACAAAGAAATAATTATAGAGGTTATTCCACGAATCATCTCTGTCAAACCTACACAAAATCCAGTCATAGTCTCCATCATGATTTTCAATAGCAGGTGTGAAAGTTCCATCATTGCTGAATTCCAGAAAATCACTCGTACGATTCATGTCAATGTCAAATTGAGTAATTCCTGAATAATGAAGCATATTTCTCATCCAAACTAAACACAATGCTCCAACAGGTTCAGGATTTAATGTGTACGAGTTTTCGCCATCTGTTATATTTACAGATTTTGATGCTACCCCCAAAATTTTATTTTGACCTCCTGTAGATCCTGCATCTGTCAATCGCGTAGTTGATAGATTCTCTACACCAGAAAGTTTCCAGTATTCTGGATATTTAGCCCCTGCATTAGTATTTACAACATCTGTGATAGCAATGACTCTATAAGTACCATTACTCAAAGATAAATTGCAGTTAGCAAGACCTGCGTAATTTGTTAAATATTGCTCGTCCTGAGAGTAAAGAACCCCCTGTTCGTTATATGCGAGAACTCTCACGCGTAGCTTGCATCCACTTGCAAATGATTCTAATTCGCCAGCCTCAAATTCAAAATTGAACGGAGCGACAACACCAGAAGGATTCACTTTAATAGTTGTTGCATGGGTTATCTCAATATCATCGTTAGTACACGAAGTTAAGATACCTGTGAGAGCAAAAAATGCAAATAATATTTTTTTCATTTTTCTGTATATTTGATGTTATTACTTCTTTGTTCCAATACATTTGAAAAGATAACCGATAGTTATCTCTGCACTACTCATTTTTCCAGGGAAATTTCCAGCCAATTTGCTTGTGCCTAAATAATAACGTGCACCAGCATAAAATCCATCATTTGCTGAGTTCTTATTGAATCGATAGCCAACGCCTACAGTGGGGCGGATATCAAATCCTTTTAAGTCACCCGTTGCATAAGTGGTGTTTTGATAAATAATTTTGTCAGGACTTGCAGATAGTGTGCCAGCAATTGTAGCCCCCGCTTCAATATAAATATTCTTTAATTGTTTTGTATTGTAGCATGGGTAAAATTGTAATAGCACAGGTACTTCAAAATAGCTCATTTTTAAATTGTCGCCGGGTTTTGTCTTAACAGACATGCTCTTATAATTAAGTTCAAGACCAATACCAAATAGTCCTTGTCCATCAAGTGCTCTTCCACGCGAGTCTTTGCCACCAAAACGAATATTTGCAGCAACACCACCACCAAAATTGAGACCTGAGCCGTCATAAATATTAAGGCCTTCGCTTTCAGACATGGAAGAAATACCAATGCCTGCACGTGGACCAACAGAGAACTCATAATTGTAGTTCTTGGTCTTTACAGAAAGCCTTTTTCCACCTTGTCCTTGAGAGGGATTTGTTGTCGTTGATTTTGGCTTCTGGCCGAAACCATCATCACCACCACCATCTATTTGTGCACTTGCTGATGCTATGCAAGCAAATAGAGAAAGGAAAATTAGATTTAACTTTTTCATAATTTTAAAATTTTGATATTAATAAACAAAAAATTATTCTAGAAAGGTTTCAATTCAAGATTACTTCGTTTAGAGGATGTTCCATCTGACGTCGACACTGCACACCATCCGTTTAGTTCAACATTCTTTACTAAAAAATTACTCGTAATAGAGCGGCTGCTGTGGGCCGGTATTGTCAGTGTGACGGTTTTATTCTCAAAACGAGCTTTATTTCCGCCCCCTGACAATGTTACAGTTGTTGTTACGGCGATAGGAGAGGGATTCTTTATAGTTGCAGTTACAAGACATCGGTCATTAGAGTTTGCATCAGCATTATTTACACGAATGCTGGAAGCCAGTTTTGTTCGCTGCACAAAAGTAAAACTTTCTTGGCCTTGCCAAAGTTGAATACCATTATTCTTTACCTCTACACGAAAATCCTTATTCTCTTGCATAGAAGAAGAATTGGGTTTGTAAGAAAAGGAGTAATTGTTACGCCCCTTGTTCTCTATTGATATTTGATTTCCCGTGTCAGGATCCTTCAGAACAACAGTAATTGGCTGATCGCGCCATTTCTGAGGAACTGAGAGTTGGAACTCACAGTTGCACGCTGTTCCTGCAGAAAAAACAAAATTGTTTTTATTTGTATGTGTTGAAAAAGTAGAATTATCATCAACCATACGTAATAGACCATATTTGCCCTCATAACATGCAACTGCCGTTCCATTTGAAAAACGACTAATATTTTCATATTGGAAAGGACTTATTGGTTTCCCCATTTTTGACATTAATGTCCATCGTCCATTTCTTTCTTCAGGCATCCATTGGTTTGAAAAAGATTGATCGAATTTTGCATATTCTACTTTTTCCCCTTTGTGGGTGCCTGCCCGATATAAATAATCTACTATAAGGTCCTGATTTTGTATTTTGGTTGTCCGCCCATCTTCACCTAACACAAAAAACACACCATCCTCATCCCAAAGATAGGCCTTTCCATCGTAAAAGTTAGTTCCACCATATGGAGTTCCTCCATTTTTCAATCTAGGAAGGATTTGTTCGCCAGACGTATTAATCCAGTGGAAAGTATCTTCATTACCTATTGCTGCAAAGCCTTCGCTAAATGGTCTTACCTCATCTTTTGTGAATTCAAAAGCTGGTTGGCATTTTTCATCAAGATATCCATAGCGTCCATTCCCATCGCTTACCGTCAAAAGGCCTTCAGAATAGAACATATAATCAGGCAACAGGTAATATTCGCCTTTTGTAAAACTGACACTTCCATCATCAGTTAGAACACCCTTAATCATCCAACCATTAGACGTGCGATTAACAAAAACAGCCCTCCCTTCATAAAAAAGATTTATTGCATCGTATTCAGGGCGCAAAATAATTGTGCCGTCAGTGGTGATAACGCCCACTTTGCCGTCTTTGGTCACTTTATACATTTGTGGCCCGAAATACTTAATATCAGAATATTCGGGAGCAACACTCCACTCTACCGACTGTGCAAGGGTGCTCAATAATGAAGCTGTTAGCAGCAAACTTGTAAATACTATTTTTTTCATTGTTGTCAACATTTAGTTTACTACAGGCATATTCTTTTCTGATGAAAAATCCTTTTTAGAAGTTTTGTTCTCTGAAGACATTTTCTCTTCTTTATGCCCATTTTTGTGATTAGAGACTCTTTTGTTTGATGTTTTCTTACTCCTATCAGCTTTTTTTTCTGATTTTTTCTGCATTTGGGGCGTTAAAATAGATGTCTCTGTAGGTGCTACACTTTTAGTAGAATCACTATTCCAATCACCTTCATTTGTAGCATCAGGTGCTTTAGGAACAGTAATACTTTTTGAAGTGTCATTATGCCGAGAATTATAAATACTCCATGAAACTATACCTATAGACAATAATACCAATAAGGCAATTACTACATAAGTGATATTCCTCACCTTTCGATAAGGATCCTCTACCAAATTCCAATCAAACTTCCATGCACCACCGAGTTGTATTTTGTCGTTACGTGTAACAGGTACGGATGCACCTTTTAGCATTCTTGTACCATTGATTAATGTACCATTGCTGCTTGTGTCGCTCAGAGTCATCCTCCCTAAAAAGTCAAAACTGATAACGGCATGATGGCGACTTACATTGTCATGCTCGTCAGGTATAACAATATCACTGTCGTTTGCTCGACCAATCACTATTCTCTTCATAACAACAATTACTTATGTAACTTAAACATTTTTTTTATATTCTTTCCAACAGAAAGGAAATATAACTTGATATAGTGGAAAACGCTGTATTGATATTTAGATTTTATCTTCATATCAGCAATGATCGCTGTTAGATTATCATAATCGCCACCTCTTTCTATTCCTTTAGAATTAACATAATCCGTTAACTTCTTAATAGTAATTTCTGGGGATTTGTCAAAAGTAAAAAGTTTTAAAATTTCTGCTTCGGGTTCAGTATTCCAAATACCATCGCAGCACAAAATAAATCTGTCACCTTCCTTATATGGAAGAGTAAGTACTTCAACTTCAACTTTTGGACGAATTCCTAATGCTTTGGTAATAATATTGGAAAAGCTGGACTGTCGAGCTTGCTCTTCAGTCATCAACCCTTGCGAAACCATCTCAAAAACTTTAGAATGATCATAAGTTCTAAAATACTTTCGATTCTTACGTATTAAATAAATACGGCTATCGCCAATATGGGTGAGGTAAGCAGCATAGCGTGTTAGAACCAATATTGTTGTGGTTGTTCCCATACCACGTAATGAAGGCTCGTTAGACGCACGTTGGTAAATAGCACTATTAGCATTCTCAACTGCCCGACGAATAGCATCAGGCCCGATTTGATCCTCAGAGGTCTCTGCTAGTTCTTTTATTATTTCTGTGACAGCAATATATGAAGCGGTTTGACCTCCGGCCATGCCTCCCATGCCATCACACACTGTAAGTATGACCATCTTGTCGGTTGCAAATCCACCATATGTATCCTGGTTTTCTTTGCGACCGCCCATGCCTGTTTGACCACAAGCATGACATATTTCGTCGTTTGAGATGGTTTTCATCTCATCGACCTTTGGCAATGTTTGGTATTTGGAATCATCCATATATTGTTTCAATTAGTATTTTCTAAGTAGTGCAGAAATTTTATTAATAAATATGGGATCCTCCGCATCAGAGGCATACTTGTATGCTTTATCAAGTAACTCTTTTGCATATCTAAGATTTCTGGCCTCACCACCTGTCAATGCGGGGCCTTCATAATAATCACATGCTAATTCATACAATGCTTGATAATGACTTGGGGTGTTCTTGATAATTTCGCATAGCAAACGATGTGCTTCTGCAGGATTAGGGTCAACAACACCCTGCAAATTAGCTTGCATGGTGACAAAATCATCATTCAAAGTAAAGGATCCAGATGAAACCGCGTATAATCTACTCATAATATATAGCGCTTCGGTATTATCATCTTTCACTAATTGCTTTAATTTCTCAAATCCTTCTTTTGCTTCACTAGGATTTAGCAGCATTTTTCGAATCGAAGTTATTGAAGTCGGTGTGTCTTGATTCTGCTGAACAGTAACAGTCTGATTATCAACTTCTGGTGTGGGTTCTTGTTTGTCTGGCCAAAAGATGACAACACAGACAATCAACAGGATTCCTAAGGCGGCGGCACCTACTATCATTCCGATTTTCTTGATATCTATAACAGGACTGGGATTGGGAGTCCATGAATCCAATGCAGCGCGAAATTCTGCAGCAGACTGGTAACGTTTTGTGCAATCCTTATTTGTGGCTCGCTCTATAATTTTCCTTAGTCCACTATCTTTTATTTGTTTCAGAGGCATCTTCTCCCTCAAGTGTGCATTCAGCACGACGTTTGACGGGCCTTCAAAAGGAAGATGACCAATGATGAGTTGAAAAAGCAAAATACCTATTGCGTATATATCTGTTGGCTTGTTCTGATTTTTCAAATCACCTATTATCAATTCTGGAGCTGCATACTGAGGCTTTCCCATAAACTGCCCAGCGGTCGTAAGATTCCTATCGTGAGTCTTTAATCCATCGACTTTCTTTGCTATGCCAAAATCAATTAGTTTGATTTTCCCATCCTGAGTAATCATTATATTGGTTGGATCAATATCTCTATGTATATAACCAGCATCGTGGAGCGCCATAATTCCAGAAAGGATTTTCTTTATCACCGTTACTGCAAACTTTTCGGGGTCTGCATTGTATGTTTGATAAAGAGACTGTGCATAAGGGATGGCATTCCCGAATTGATCTGTAATCTCACCCTGTAACAAATCTGAAAGTGCAACGCCTGTAAGCAATTCACTCACTACGTGATAACGGACAGAAACAGCTCCATTTGGCATACGATTCTCAACAGAAAGAAATCCCATCATTTCGACAAGATTGTCGTGTTGAATACGTATGTTGGCTTCATCTTCTGCTCTCTGTATTACATTTGGAGGTAAGCCCGCAAACATAAACTTAATAGCAACATCGCGGGTCTCATGAGTTTGCAAGTTTACTCTTCTTCCACGATATACTTTACCCATTCCACCTTCGCCCAATGGTTTGGAATTGGCATCAAACTCATAGTATATACCTTGAAGTTTTTCTTTTTCTCCTTGTAACTTTATAATAGCCATGTTTTTATTCACTCTTTAATAAATAACAGTTCGTGACGAATCTCCATCTTCTCTTGTCGGTCTATAAAAATCGACGTCTGCAGATGCGACATTGTTATATTCTCCAACGATGTTGTCAGCCAAAGAATCTTCAAAATCAGTATTTTCTGTAAGACCACATTTCTCCATTTCAAAGAACTTAATTACAAATTGATAATGGCTGCCGATCGTAATTATGTCGTTTTCTTTTATAGGAATAGTTTCATATCTTGCATCTGTTTCGTTTACTTGCGTACCAAAAGTTGAGTTGAAATCTGTAATACTTGCTTCCAAACCAGTTTCAGTCTTACGAGTATGGAGAATTGCATGCTCTGGAGATACAGTTTTCTCTTTTAGAGGAATATCGCAAATTGGGGTCTGTCCAATTATGTTTTTCCCAAGATAAACAGGAAACATTTCTCCTAAAAGACCTCTGGAAATCGAAAAAATTACTCCAACGACAACACGTTCCTGCATTACTATTTGGCGATTGTTCTCACGTTGATTATGCAAGATGGGGGAGTTGCTGACTACTGAATTGTTGGGCAAGACAGATGATGGTTGTTGCCTAACACCTGGGACATAAGTTCGTTGGCTTTCATCGCCAGAACGACTATATAAACCTCCATAGGCAAAATCATCTTGGCTGTCATTGTGATTGTCGTAATCGACTCCAGGTACAATTGTCTTATTCTGTGACATATCTATAATCTTTTGTGGTTTCTTATATAAGTCGGAATAACATTGTTGTATCGCCCATTTTTATTTGGTCTCCATTCTTTAGGCTATAAGCCTTTCCTTTTTTTATGGGCTGATTGTTGACATATACAGGATTTTCATCTTTAACAGATGTTATTTGGTAAGCGATCTGACCATTCATCTTTATCGTTCTCATTCCTGCATGTATCCGACTCATAGACAAATCAGGCGTAATCTTTACTTTTGCATTGCTGTCGCTACTAAGACGCCCTAGTTCAAAATTGCCAAAAGGCAAAGGAATCGTACTGAATGGATGATTGTTAAATGATACTTGCAAAACACCTCTTTTTGGTTGAAGAGATTGTACTACTTTAGTTTTATCTCCTAAACCTGGTACGACTTTCGTGTGGTCACTTTCTGGAATAGAAACAATCTCTGTTTTGTTTCCCAAATTTGTATCATTTGAAGTGGGAACAACAACAGTTGAATCGCCAGTGATGTTCCCGTCAGAATTGGTTACGTCCATTGCCAGATTGGTATTCTGCTCATTCAGAACTATTTGGAAAGGTATCGTAAATGAGCATTTACGGCAATGAAATGTTGCAGGGGGACGTCTTTGCAATTCATAGCGGAATCCACAATTTGGACATTTTATAATCATAACTCTCAACTTTATTTTACATAAACAACTACCATACTATCATCAAAGCGGCCCCATAGTTGTGGGTGCTGTCTTCCACCTGTATCATTAATAACATTTGGATTAACGTAATTGAACAATTCCCGTGCAGTTACTTTTTTGTCATGGTTCTTGTCAGCAGCTCCGCGAAAACCCTCTAAAACTCTACTAATAAAAAAAGAGTTTCTCATATCCATACGCTCCCAAGATACTTCATTTGAGCGGCTTGACGTATATAACATAACACTGCTCTTTTCTGTCTTTCGTCTACTATTGTTGTTACTTTTTAGAGTCAACCCTCCAGAATAACATGCCATCGCAAGGATTACTTTTCTACGTGCTTTAGCCGATTTCATTATGTTTTGAATTTCATTATATGATATTATTGAAGAAACATCCCGGGTTTCATAACACGTTAATCCGCCTTGTATACCATGACCACTGAATACAAATATAATTTCGTCTTTAGCCGTTGATTTTGAGAATTGAGAACGCAGCACTTTTAAAATATGGTCACGTGTCGCGTTTTCATTAATCAACATGAAAACTTTACTACCATTATAATCGTGAAAAAAATGAGATACAGCTTTGGCATCGCCAACTGAGCAGGGAAGGGGCGGGGCTATATCTGGATATTTATATTCGCCCAAACCTACAGAAACCACATACGTTTTTTGTGCGTACATGTTAAACGAACAAAGTATCAATAATACAGCCGTAAAAAATTGTTTATTAAACTCTAAATGTTTCATAATTTTAAGCTTCTTTATTGGTATAGATACTTATTTTCCCGTAAACTTACACTTACAATTATTATTTGGGCATCTTCCTTCTGCTAAAATATTATCATAAATACGTGTGCCAAAATGGAATCCGCATTTTGGACAACTATATTTTTCTCTAAAATAGCGCTCATTTTGGTATTTTCGACGAATGAGATCCTTATTCTTCATGTCAACTAACCACCATGAAATAACAAGGGCCAGTATTGTCCCAACAGCTTTAATAGCAATCTTTGTCATGGAAGTCATTCCTTCTAATGGTATTAGATTTACAACCAAGGCAGAAAGAGACATTGAGGCAATACGAAGCATCATAATATTTGATGTCTTTGCTTCCAAGCTCATCTTATTTGAATTATATATCTCATATACTGACCTGAGTTTACTGATATCTACAGTTTCTGGTGGTGGCGGAGGTGTGTTTATGAGATCTTTAATTGCAAAAGTATGTTTTGCGCCTAATCGGACAATAGTATTTAGGCCTACAGCGGTTTCGCCATATAGTCGTTTGAAAGTACCGTCTTTAGCTTTAATATAGGTGCCATTCGTAGATTTTTCATCACGAAGAGTCATCTTGCCACTTTTCTCATCGAGGTGAAAAGAAGCATGATGTCTACTTATACTTGATTCTGTTAGGGGAAATGGCTGGGTACCATTCTTCCCCAAAATAATATCCATGATTCTAAATTCTTTTTTTGTTACACTTTAAGTTAGTTGGGCGTTTCTACAAATCATTCAGCTAACTTTAGTATACACAAAAAGAAGCGTGAGATCCGTACTCGCTACTTATCTCACAATCCAGGCCTTCGAACTTGCCTCCACGTTTAGATAAGCAACTTCGAAGCCCACGCCGAATATGAATATAGTACCCCTTACGAATTATAGGTGGAGCTGCATAGCTTCACCATACTCTAAAGGAAATGCATATATACACATCCCGAGGACATCTACCATTGCAACATCTGCTACGTGGATTTCCAAGTGTTCGAAGTTTGGATTGTAGCGATGAAGCGTTGAGTAAACGCCTTTTCTACAAAATGTAGTGACTCCCGCATTTCCCACCCTATGCAAGCCTTGTTGAGGCTGCATCACCTCACCCGGTTCGGCGTGGAAATCTCAGTCTTTGTACATTGAAGGACACGTCCATCGGCATACGCTGACACAAGACCGCGGAAATCGGCGGTAAAGGTACAAAAAAAAATGTGAATTGAAATAACAAAATGGAAAAAAATGCAAAATAGAGACGAAATTTGTCATTTTTAGAAGTGAGTAGGCATCAAAATAACCTATTTGACAACAAAAATCATCTTCCCAATAGCTCCAAGATACCATCGCCATACTATTCGCAAACTATCCTCATAAAGGTCTTACGTTATAGCAATAGATATTTGCCAATAACAATTCCTATCCTAGATAGTGACATTCTCAAACAGATTATTTGACTTGTGCCTTAATTCCGCAGCACTTTAGTTTAACTTTCTTTATAAGTACCTGAGCAACAAAAAGTTCTTCGACGCGCGAAGCGGCAAAGCCGAGCGGCTCAGGATTTTGCCATGTCAGATTTTTCACTTAC